>Ga0207806_1000003_pt1 | contig 50794 bp, 48 predicted proteins | sample LuqExpMetageno72_FD_187829 | JGI IMG/M metagenome (GOLD analysis project Ga0207806, IMG submission 187829) | Tropical forest soil microbial communities from Luquillo Experimental Forest, Puerto Rico - Sample 72 (SPAdes) | ecosystem: Environmental > Terrestrial > Soil > Tropical forest ...
GGTTGTCGGCGGGCGTCAGCCCGCGATGACAGCCGGAGGCGGTGCCACGGCCATGATGGCTGCGGCCCGAAGCATTTCTGGCGGCGGAGGCGAGGCAAGGCGCGGCAAACCCCTGATGGCGCAGGCCATCGATAAGAAGCCGGAAAGGGGCGCGCGCGTTTGCATCAGCATCGTTTATAGGGTGATTGAGCGGACAGTGCAAATGTGGAAGCTCGCCCTCAATCTGGTCATTCCAGAGGGAATTGGGTCTCACCAGCACTGGCCTTGGGTTCACCTGCCGCAATGACGGCGGGTGAACGGGGGGCGGCCCGCCTGTGTTGCGGATGGCTGTCGCCTTCGCCGTGAAGGAGCAGAATGAGCGAAGTCAGGACGGCACGACCGTATGGGCCGTGATCGAATAGCCGAAAGGATCACGGAACGCGAAGTAGCGGCCAAAAGGCCCATCCTTCGGCGAAAATTCGATCTGGATGCCTTGCTCTGCCAGATGAGCATGAAGTGCGTCCGCATCATCGCAACCGAACCAGAGCGCGATGCCCCAGCCCAATTTGTCGGTCGCTTCCAGATCCACCACGGGCTGGCGAACGGCAAACGGGACCGGCCTGGTATCGAACACAAAGGCTCCGGGCGGGCTGCGGGGCGCGAGCGTAAGCCCGACGACTTCGGTATAGAATGTCCGCGCCGCCTCGATGTTTTCAACCTGGATACCAATGAAATCGGGACCGATCAGATGGGGCATGTTGGGGTTTCCTTCCTTGACGGGATTTGATAATGTCAGTGCACTGATATTATATAAGGACCCTTATATGCCAAGGCGGGTGTGCGAATGAAAGATCCCTATGCGACGATCGGCTTTGCGCTGAAACAGGCCCAGCAGGCGCTCAGGACCCGCATGGATGCCGAACTGCGCAAGATCGCGCTGACCACACCGCAATATGCCGTGCTTGCCTGTCTCAAGGTCGAGCCGGGGGCCTCGAATGCTGCGCTGGCGCGCCAGGCCTTCGTTACGCCTCAAACCATGCAGGCGATCCTCGTCACACTCGAAAAGTCCGGCCTCATCCAGCGAACGCCTCATCCGGAACACGGGCGCGTGCAGAAGACCGAACTGACCCCTTCCGGCGCCCATGCCTTGAATGCCGCATCCGCGATTGTTGCCGATGTCGAGGCGCTGCTCGTTGATGCTGCGCTGCCTCTCGATCCCCAGCTTGTCGCCAAGACCCTGATGCGGCTGGCCAATGCCCTTCGGTAGCGGCGGCCGGCAGGCATGAAGTGGGAGAGGCTACAAGTCCCGCCCTGGGACAAAACCACTCTTGCTGTGCACGACAGTATCCGCCTTCAAAGACGACATTCAGCGTCCCTGACCGAAGCCCCCAAACCGGCCATAGGTTCATCCTGACATTGGAACGGTGAAACGCCGCATCGTGGGACATTTCTGCCGTACCATATGGTGCCAGCCGACGGCAGCTTCCGTCAGAACCAGACATTCGCCGCCCGATCGCACCCGTGACCGGATATGAGCAGGGCTGGCCGCTTGCTGACTGGCGGCTCATCTGCGGCTCTGTGTGAGAAGCGGACACCCGCATGTTGCGATAGCAGAACCGTGGCTCCGGCTTAATCTCGCGCGATCTAGGCGGGGTTAAATTCGTCCGGGCCACGAGACCTCACCCGATCATGCCCGTCTTCAGCGAGCTGCGACCCTTGTTGAAACCATTAACGGCGACTCCCTGCGAATTGCCATTTGCCAGCTGTCAAGTTTCTTGTTACCTATTACGAAACATATTTGGGGATCCGCGTGGAGATCACATTCTCCGATGCCAAGACCCGCGATTTGTGCTGCTGTCGAGAGAGGCTCGTTCAGATGTACGGTCCGGAGCTCGGCACTAAGATTTGCAGCCGTCTGTCCCTGCTTGCGGCGGCGACATCACTGGGCGACCTGCCATCGACACTACCGATCAACCTCGCCTCGGTCGACGGCACGGGTGTCTACTCGGTTGCTCTGGGAGGCAGCTATCGGCTGTTCTTCAAGACGTTGACCTCAGCGCCCAAGCGCGGCCGGGCGACCAGCGCGCACGCCGAGATCGAGATAATAGGCCTGGTGCCGAATCCCCCCGTTGAGGGACAAAGAGCATGACCGACGATACCCAGCGCTCAGCTTACGAGCCAGACCATGCGTCACCACCGGGTGACCTCATACAGGAGCATCTCGAGACGCTTGGTATATCCGCCCGCGAGCTTGCGCGACGCTGCGGTCGGTCCGGGAAGCTCATGGCAGAGATCACCGCAGGCAAGGCGCCGATCGAGCCGGAGACCGCGCTGCAGCTCGAGCGCGTCCTGAATATTCCGGCATCGGTTTGGATCAAAATGGAAGCGGCTTATCAGTTACATCAGGCCCAGAAGGCGGAGGCGGCGGTGCTGGCGGCCTCCTACCCATGGGCGAGTAAGTTCCCTCTTAAAGAACTCTGCGAACGAAAGTTCCTGACCAGACCCAGCGACAAGTCCGCGCAGGTCAAAGAGCTGCTGAAGTTCTTCGGGGTCGGCAACGTGAAGGCCTGCGAGGAGAGGCTCGGCGACCTTCTGGCGGTCGACTTCAGGACATCCACCTCGTTCAAGAATGACAACCTGTCGCTGGCTGCCTGGCTGCGGATCGGCGAATTACGCGCCGCCGGCATTGAGACTGCCGACTACGATCGTGAGAAGTTCGTTCACGCCCTCCGGGAGATCCGCGAGCTGTCGCTCATCTCGATCGAGCTAGCGATCCCGGCACTCGTGGAAAAGTGTGCCGCGGCGGGGGTCGCATTCGTGCTCGAGAAGGGGCTCCCCAAAATCCGCGCGAGCGGAATCTCACGGTGGCTCACTCCGCGCAAGGCCCTCATCCAGCAGAGCCTCCGCTACAAATCCGACGACCACTTCTGGTTCACGTTTTTCCATGAGGCAGCACACATCCTGCTGCACAGCCGCAAGGGGATCTTCATCGACATGACCAAGGGGCCGGGGAGCGCTGACCCGAAGCAGGAGGCTGAGGCGAACGTCTGGGCGGCCGATTTCCTCGTGCCGTCGGCGGCAATGCGCTCGTTTGTCCTGACCTTCGCCGGCGGAGAGGGCGAGGTGCGCAAGTTCGCCGCCAAGCAGAAGATCGCGCCCGGCATCATCGTTGGCCAACTGCAGCACAACGGCGTGATCGGCTTCGCCGCGCTCAACGGCCTCAAGGCTCGATACGGATGGTCCGACGAATGATCGTGCAACCTTTTAGGTGGCAAATTTATCCAGGAAAAGTGTGTAGTAATGGGTAACACACTATTGACCTACGACAGACCAAGCCTGTATTTCCGTACCCGACGGCAACGACTCCACGCCGTGCACGGAGACAGACCATGACGGACACGGACGAAGGGAACGAATCGGCAGGCGATCGCATCGCCGATGACGCGCGTGATATCCAGCGTACGGCGGAGGATCTCGCACGAGCGCGCGAAGAGGAGATTGCCATCGAAGGCCGACGGACCGCTCTGGCCGACGAGAAAGCTACGCTCGAGAAGCAGGTGGCGGAGCTCCAGGCTCGTCTCGGGGACGTGTCGCGCCGCGAGGACGAGCTCGCCGAGCAGGAGGCTACGCTACACTGCCGCGAGATCGCCGACGAGGCCCGGATTCGCACCGACCTCGACGACGCCGAACACGCCTCCGGCTCCGCATGCGGCGGCTCCATGCCCCCGCCGCGGGAGTATGAATTTTTCGTGGACGGCAAGCCATACACGACCGAACTCCCGAAGCTGACCGGTCGACAGATCAAAGCAAAGGTGCCGGATTGGGATCCAACACACGACCTTTCGCTCGAGGGCCTTGGAGGTGCTCCTGATCGGCTTATCGGAGACGATCAGGAGGTCGACTTCGCCGCAGCTGTGGCGCCCCTTCACTTCTCGTCCGTGCCACGCGCGACCTTCGGGTGAGAGCCATGACGCCGTTCGACATCCAGCTCGCTGAGCTTCACGCCAGGCACACTGGCGTGTCCGCGACAACACTGCCGAGCGGCACGCACTTGGTGATTGCACCCGACGTATCACTGCCCGATGGTTGGAACCGCAGGAGCACAACCGTGCGCTTCCTCGTGCAGTCCTCCTACCCTTATGCCAAGCCAGACTGCTTCTGGACTGACGCCGATCTTCGGCTCGCAACGGGAGCGATGCCGACGAACACAGGCCAGAACCCAATCCCAGAAATGCCGGGGCAACCCTGCCTATGGTTCTCCTGGCACCTCGAGCAGTGGAATCCCGCACGAGACACGCTCTCGACTTGGTTCTCGGTCGTTTGCCGCCGCTTCGGCCATCTCTCATGAGTGGCCTCCGCTTTCCGGACCCCCTGCTTACCAGCTTTCGCGAAGCTATGCTTGATGACGCGCCGCTCGAGGCCTGCGGCGTGGCCTTCGCGACGCACGACGAGCGGACAGGGCGGTTCATCGTGCGTGAGGCGACCGCAGTGCCGGACGCTGCATACGCTGAGAAAACAGCGGTTTCCGCGAGCCTGCTTCCCGATTACGTCATCGAGATCTCGAATCGCTGCCGCATGACAGGCGACAGCGCGGTTTTGGCCCACACCCATCCAGCCGCACGCGGACGTCCGGTTTTCTCCGAAGCAGATGACGCAGGGGAGGCGGACCTCCTCCGCTATCTCGGCCGTCGCGGCGGCGGCGGCCCGCACGCCGCGTTAGTTATCGGGCCGGAGGGGTGCAGCGCCCGGCAGCTCGGCACGGATCGGGAGTTGCCGGTCTGGCAGGTTGGCCGCGAGCTGTGCCAAGCCTCCACCGACGATTCGGAAGCAGATCCAGAAGGCCGCTTCGACCGCCAGGTTCGCGCGTTCGGCCGGCGTGGCCAGGCGATCCTACGTAACCTCCACATCGGGGTGGTTGGCGTCGGCGGCACGGGATCGATCGTGACGCAACAACTCGCCCATCTCGGCATCGGAGCGCTCACGCTGATCGATCCTGATCTGATCGAGATTAGCAACCTCAACCGCGTCGTCGGCTCGGTGATGGAAGATGTAGGCCGCTCCAAGATCGATGTCGCAGCGAGGATGGCGCTTGCTATCGATCCCTCCTGCGCCGTTCGCGCGCTGCAGGGAGACGTTGTGGATGCGGACGTGGGGGACGCTCTTGTTCCTCTCGATTTCGTCTTCTCCTGTACCGATTCACACGCGAGCAGACTTGTAGTTGCACACGTCGCCTACCAGCACTTGGTGCCCGCGATCGACATGGGCGTACTCATCGCGGCCGTCGGCGGACGCGTGACTCACGTCGCAGGCCGAACGCAAATGTTCGCACCCGGCCTCGCCTGCCCGTTATGCACCCGCCTTCTTGACTTCGACGCGATCAGGAGGGAGACCGCAACGCCCGAGCAGCGCGCGGCCGACCGCTACATACCCGGCGCCGGTGAACCGCAGCCAGCGGTGGTGTCTCTCAATTCGGTAGTGGCGTCGCTGGCCGTCACCATGTTTCTCGGAGCGGTCGCCGGCGTGCCGGCGACCGCTCGCTTCCAGAACTACGACGCGGCCCGCGGCACGGTCCGTGTTGCTGAAGCGGATCGCGAACCGCACTGCCCGCTCTGCTCGGACGCGGCGCTCGCGAGGGGCCGCCGCGCTGTCATGCCGGTCAGACCCGTTTCAAAGCAGGCAACTGAGTGAGGCCGCCGCGATCCGATGTGCTCTGGTTCGGAGCACCGGCAGACGATGAGGTCGCGAGAGAGACACGGCAGCGTGACCTGCGGTTAGTGCCAGGGGAGGACGCGGGAGAGTGCGCGGCATTCTTTGCGCGTGCGGCCGTGTTCGCGGCCGCGCCGGGCCGAGAGGACGAACTTGCAGAGGCAATCGCGGCGAACGGCCCACGGTTCCTCGATCTCGGACTAGATCTCCAAGGTACCGCCGAGGATGACGCGAGCCTCGAGCGCCTGCTCGATCATCTCCGCGACCGCGGATTCCCACTTGACGCAATTACAATGCGTTCGGCACCTGAGGCTTATCGCCTTGCGGAGGACGCCGCCCGCCATCAGCCGGGCGATGCGCCGAACGGCCTTGCGGTCGCGATGCCGATGCTGAGGAAGGGAGAGCCGCCCTCTCCCCAGGACATTCTACTGCTGAGCAGAGCTTTTGCGAATTGCTCAGAGCTATCGCTGCTCTCACTGGCGGGAGGCCTCTCAGATGCGCGGGTCTTCGCGGTGTATGCCAGTCTGCTCGGCTCCTACCCGGGCGTACGCTCGCAGCCCCTCTTTGCCAAGATCGACCGTATCGACAAGATCGTTCGCGAGTTTGAAAACTACCGGAACTTCGCAACACCCTACATTCCTTTTGGACTGCGGCCGAACGTCCGGGAGATCGTGAAGGGCAATGGACGTGCGGTCCTCGTCGGTGACTTCGTCGATAAGTCGGAGCCGTTGGGCGAACTGGTACGCCGGGAGGTCGCCGCAGGCGCAATCGACGCATTGTTCAACGAGACGCTGGCCGGCTGGACTGACCAAGCCTACGCACGAGATCCCGAAGTCGGTTCGGTTGCGCGAGCACTTGAGCGCTCCTTCGTTTGCCGACCAACCGACTTCAAGTCAGATTACGCGACTATGCTGGAGCGTTCGGCGCCTCCGATGAATGTCTGGTCCAGCCTGACCGCAGTGACGGGATCGTTTAGGACAGGCCCCGCTCATGGCGACCTGCACGCGGAAAATGTGCGGGTGCGATCGGGTCGGGCAATACTCATCGATCTGGCTTCCGTATGCCCAGCGGCGCCCATCACGACCGACGTCGCATCGCTGGAAATTGCCTTAGCGTTCGAGCCGCACCCCGAAACAAAGCCATCCGAGTTCGCCGATCCGGCCTGGCGTGCGGAGGTAGAGCGGCTCTACCGAACGGAGGCATTCGTACACGCGCCCGGGCCTTCTGTAACAGATGAAGGCCTCTCTTGGATGACTGGCGCCGTGCGCCAACTGCGTAGGATCGGGCTAGCTACGCAATCCGCCCCTGGCGAGTACCGCACGGTGGTTGCATCCCTGCTGCTGCGCCGCTGCCAATGGATGGGTCTTACAGCCTGTGATCGGTATCGGCGCGCCGTCGGTTACCTCATCGCGGCCTCGCTGGCGGAAGCGAAAGGAATCTAAACGTGGCACTGTCTTACGAAATCAGGTTGAAAGGAGAGGCCGAACGACGGGCGGACGCCGAGACCCTCCTCTCCGCCCCGGGCGACACTGCTATCATCCGCCGCGGCGTGGTGCGTTCGCTTCTGCTAAGATGTCCGGATGGATGTGGGCAGACGCTGCTCGTCAACCTGGACCCTCGAGCAGGGAAGGCCTGGCGACTCCGCATCGATCGGGGGGGGCTTACGCTCTATCCTTCGGTCTGGCGGGAAGGAGGATGCGGCAGCCACTTCGTGATCTGGCAGCACCGCATCCTTTGGTGCGATCGCTCGGACGCGACTGAGGGAGAAGAACCTGAATACGACGATCGCGTTGAGGACCGAGTTGCCAAAGGCCTTAGACGTGAACTCGCTCCAGCCGACGAAATCGGCGAGCGAGTGTATGAAAGCGGCTGGGAGGTCGCGCGCGCATGTAGGCGGCTCGTCGCGGCCGGTCGCGCCCGTTGCGGTGAAGACGAGCAGAAGGATTGGTTCGGCCTCCCCGAATCGGCCGGCCGCGAGAGGGTGCCGCCGCCGAAACCCGGAATCGTCCGTCGATGGTGGAGGCGCCGGTCGTCGCTGGGTTGAGCGCTCCATTTGGCGGCCCTCATCTCCAAAGCGGACGATCAGCAATCAGGAAACGCTGCCGAGTTCGGCAACGGCGACAACGGGCGCGCTGCCGGCGGGCTGATGGATCGCGGGCGAATGACCGATTCCGGCATGAGCAGACGTTCAAGCGTCGGTCGCTGAATGTCTCGGATTGGTCGCCTGATGTCGAAGCCAGAAAAGCCTATCGCTCAGGAGAAGCTCCAAGTGGGGCGAGGATCTCTGTGGATTGACCGCATGCCCTTACCTCACCACGGTTAGCCATTGTAATTCGGGGATATCCAATCCTCCCGCCCATGCCGGACGCGCAGAATGATGACCTCGTCCTCGTCTCCCACATCATATATCACGAGATGGGCCTTGTAGGGATGCACGCGAACAGGCGGCGAGATCTCCTGGCGCAGGCGCGCGGCATGGGGGTAGTCTGCGAGAAACGCGAAAATCGCGCTTAGCCCTTCGTGATAGGCGTCAGCCTGAGGCAGGCCGAACTGCTCGATGCCCTGAAGAAAGATGGCTGTCAGATCATCGACTGCGGCGCGTGTTAAGCGGAAGCGAGGCATGGTTAGGCTTGCAAGCCAGCCTGGCTGATCGCCCGCGCGCGGATGTCAGCCATCGTCTCGTCGCTCAGGCCGCTAGCGCGGGCCTCCTCAACAAGGCGCTGCATGGCGGCAACCTTGTCGGCGCGTTCCTGGTCACGGCGGATAAGATCGCGCACATAATCGCTGGCATTGCTATACCGGCCGGTGTCAGCTTGCGCCTCCACCCATTGCTTCATAGGGTCGGGCAGTGAAATGTTCATCGTGGCCATGGCAACCTCCAAGGCCACGAAAATAGCAAAGATTGGCAAAGTTTGTCAATTACTGCTCGACCATGACCTGCCCCCATGAGCGGGGGCCATTATGCAGCCAACGCCTCCGCGATCTCCCGAGCGTTGCTTGCCCCAAGCCTCACAACCTTTCCTCCGTGGGGCTGCAGCCGTTCTTCAGATGGCCAATTCTGGCCATCTGAGAATGATCATGGAGATGTCGTCCAGCATGGGCGCAATAGAGTTCTTCAGCCTTCGCAGGCGGTATGTTGTCGATGGGCTCGCGTAAGGCAGCGGTTTTTGAACCAGTCACCCATTCTAGCGTGGCGAATTCGACGACTTTGAAGGATCGCCATGGCCCGTATCAGTGGATCACCTCGGCTTTGTAGAGCCCGTTGATTGTCTCGACCAAAGCGTTGTCATAGCTGTCGCCTAGGCTTCATTACCGACTAATAGTGAGGCAAGGAGCGAACATATGGCTGCTGAAAACTCGGAAATCGCCAGGCTGACGGCGAACCTCAACGACGAACGAGACAGTGCGGCGCTTTACAATGCGTTGGCGAAGACAGAAGCCGACCCGGTGCGGGCCGATCTCTATCGCCAGTTGGCGCAAACCGAAACGGAGCACGGAAACTTGTGGCGTGACCGGTTAGCCGCGCTCGGCGTGGCCGAAACACCGCATCGCCTCTCGTTTCGCACGCGATTGCTGGTGTTTTTCGCGCGTTGGGCGGGGGGCGGCTTTGTCCTGCCCACGATCGCTGCTGTCGAAGTTGCCGATCAGAACAAATATGCCGGACAGGCCGACGCCGCCGATCTGATGGTGGCCGAACGCAGCCATGCCGCGATCGTGCAGGCGGTGCTCGGCACTGCGTCGAAAGAGGCAGGTGTCAGCGGAGCCGATATTGCGAAATCGGAAAAGTGGCATCGCGGCTCCTCGGGGAATGCCTTGCGCGCCGCGGTGCTGGGGGCCAATGACGGGCTGGTATCAAATTTCTGCCTCATCATGGGCGTTGCCGGTGCCGGGCTGTCAGGACGCACGATCCTGCTGACTGGCCTTGCCGGGCTGATCTCCGGAGCCTGTTCGATGGCGCTGGGGGAATGGCTGTCGGTAACCAATGCGCGTGAACTGGCAGCCAACCAGATGGCCCGCGAGGCACAGGAAGTCGAGGAAACCCCAGAAGCAGAGGCACGCGAACTGGCGTTGATCTATCAGGCCAAGGGCCTGCCGCGCGAAGCTGCCAAGGCTTTTGCCGGACAGATCATGCAAAACAAGGACAAGGCGCTCGACACGCTGGCGCGCGAAGAACTGGGCATTGATCCCGATGAACTGGGCGGCAATCCCTGGACAGCGGCGGGATCATCGTTCGGCCTGTTCGCGCTGGGGGCGATATTCCCGGTCGCGCCTTATCTGTTTACCCAAGGGCTGATTGCCGTTGCTCTCAGTATCGCAATGGCGGTTTTGGCGCTCACCGCGATTGGCGTCGTAACCTGTCTCTTCAACGGCCGCAGCCCCGCGTTTTCGGCAATGCGGCAGGTCATTGTTGGTGCAGTCGCGGCGGGCGTAACTTATGGCGCAGGACACCTAATGGGCGTTGCCGTGTCTTAAAATAGTCCGGGTAAAACGGAGACGGCCACACTGCTCGTCCTGGCCGTCAGCAAAAGGTTTGGCGCAAAGTTGGCGACAAAAACAGAGAGTGGGTACCGTGAGGAAGGGCGGATCAGGCCAATAGATGCACTAAATGTGTCTTTCGGGACCGTCATTAAAAGTGGCTGAGAAAGTCAGTTTTGAATTTATTTAAATATTATTCTTTCAATAAGCTCGATGGTTCTGGCCATCTCACTGGGGGTGAAGGGGTCTTTCCCGACCAGATAGTTGTATTCTGCTGAAACAGAAAAGGGGAGTGAGGCGATAGCTGCTGCGGCGTAAAATAATCTCGCGGCTGGCGTCTCGTAGACAATCCCCTGCTTTTGCCCCTCGGTGACAAGGTCGCAAAATTCATTCAGCATTTTGCCCGTCCGGTTCTCTGCCAGCCAGGTCATCCGAGCGGTAACCTGCCCGGCCTCATGCAACATGATACGTAGCAAATCCGGCCTGTCGGCAGTGAACTTCACCAGGTCCACAATGAACCGATGCAGCCTTTCCCTGGTAGACGCTGAACTGGGTAAGGCCTCGTTATCATGAAGCCTGTCAAAAATGCCGAAAGTGTCGTTGACGGTCTGCTCCCACAGCGCCTCTTTCGAGGCGAAGTGGTACACAAGCAATTGAATGGTGACATCCGCGTCACGAGCAATCGACCGTAGGCTGACGCCGGAAAAGCCTTGCCGTGCAAAGGCGCTCAGTGCCGCCTCTATGATCTTTGCCCGAACCTCCTCAGGTCGCCGTTGGCGTCGAGAGGGCTTTGAGGGGAGCGCATCAGCAATTTTTTCATCCGGATCCAAATGCCAGCCTTTCGCCACCAATTCTCTCGATGACTCTTTGTAACATCCCCCATGTGCCGGGCATAGGTGGGGGCGCAGGATTTTGACACATGATCAGTTTGTTCGGTGGACTATCCATCAGGCCTTGCCGCCAATCGCTAAATCGGAAGGGGAATGTGCAAAGCGCCGATCTCATTGTCCATTAGGCTTGCCAGTTGTAGAGGATTGGGGCAGACGCAACATGTGAAAACAATGGAAGCCACTTCGGGAAACAGGACAGCGTCCCCGCCGGGCGGGCGAGCGTCAGAGCGCCGCGAGCAGCAGCGCAGTGTGGAACGAAGGATCGCCATTCTCGATGCGTCGCTTGCAGAATTTGCTGAGCACGGTTTCGATGCGGCGAGCACCCGCAACATCGCGCGCAGGGCGGGCATCCATAACACCCTGCTCACTTACCATTTTCGGACCAAAGAGGCGCTTTGGCGGGCCACGGCCGAGCATTTCTTTCTTGAAATCTCGGAAAAACTGGCAACTACCAGTGCCGCCGATCCCAGCCTGTCGCCGATTGAGAAGCTGAGGGAGGAGTTCCGTTCCTTCTTCAATTTTGTGGTTGAAAATCCTTCCTTTCACCAATTCATGATCCGTGAGGGACAACCCGGAAACCCACGATTGCCTTGGTTGACCCAGACATTTGTGGTGCCGATCATGTCGCGTACCTTTCCCTTGATCGAAGCTGCCCAGGTTTCGGGTGATCTGCCTTTGGCACGCCCGATTTTGATGCATTACTTCCTTGTCAGTATCCTGACCGTACTATCTGCGCATAGTGCTGAAATCCAATATCATTCCGGGATAGCGCCGCTCTCCTCTAGCATGACAGAGGATTATTGGGCGGTGGTTGATCGATTGGTATTTCGTAGAGGGCATAACCTGCCGGATAAGCAAGGGAACTGACGGTCCTCTCGATGCCGTTTTAAGCCTCCCGTACCTCATTGGAGCGGCTTGGAGGGTGAGGGGGGCGCAGCACGAAACAGTCTTCGTATGCCGCGCCCATCACCTGATGTCAGACCGGGCGTTCAACACACATCGCGATGCCCATCCCGCCGCCGATACACAAAGTCGCCAGCCCTTTGTGCAATCCCAGGCGCTCAAGCCCATAGAGAAGTGTCGTCAGTACCCGCGCGCCGGAAGCCCCGATGGGATGACCCAAGGCAATGGCGCCTCCGCTCACGTTCACCTTGGCCGGATCGAAGCCCAGCTCTTTGCCAACGGCCAGAGATTGCGCGGCAAAGGCTTCGTTCGCTTCGATCAGATCCAGATCTGCTACTGCCCAACCTGCCTTGTCCAGGGCGAGTTTCGATGCCGGAACCGGGCCGATGCCCATGATCGCAGGATCAACCCCAACCGAAGCCCAACTGACCACCCGCGCAAGAGCGTGAAGCCCCCGCTGGTCAGCTTCCTTCCTCGACATCAGCACCAGCGCGCCGGCGCCATCATTGATGCCGCTGGAATTTCCAGCGGTAACTGTCCCCCCCTTCTTGAAGGCTGGCGTAAGGCTGCCCAGGCTCTCTGCCGTGACACCGGTCCGGATATATTCGTCCTGATCGACGACCGTCTCACCCTTCCGACCTTTGATCGTGACAGGCGCAATCTCCGCTCGAAAATACCCCGCCGCTCGGGCTTTTTCGGCCAAATTTTGGGAGCGTGTTGCAAAAACATCCTGCTCGGCGCGGCCGATGCCATATTTCTCTGCCAGATTTTCAGCCGTCATGCCCATGTGGTATTGGTTGAAAGCATCGGTCAAACCATCGTGCAGCAACGTGTCGACGCAAGTGATCGCCCCCATTTTCTGCCCGTTTCGCGCATAATGCGTGTGGCAGGATTGCGACATGGACTCCTGCCCGCCAGCAACGGCAATGCGGGAATCTCCAAGCTGAATGGCCTGTGCCGCCAAGGCGACGGCGCGCAGGCCGGAACCGCACAGTTGATTGATGCCCCACGCGGGCACTTCCTGCGGAACGCCAGCCGCCATTGCCGCTTGCCGTGCAGGGTTTTGACCCTGACCGGCGACCAGCACCTGCCCCAGAATAACCTCTGATACGTCCTGTGGGGCAATGCCCGCCTGCTCAAGCGCAGCTGCAATCGCGACACGGCCGAGTTCGTGGGCGGGCAGTGCTGACAAGCTGCCAAGGAAACTTCCAATCGGCGTTCGTTTCGCGGCGACGATCACAACTTCATTCATAACTGGCTCCAAATATCGATGGTATCCGGTTTCAAGCCCTGATCATTGCGGAAGGTCGCTTATATGCGCGGTGTTTTGGGCTGATCAGATCTTGCTTCACCGGATGATGGCATCGGTTTTCCGAAAAAGAGGCGACAGAAGCATCGAGAGGGATGTCTGCCGCCTCAAGGGTGGACTGGGTTTCGGCGGCGGGCGGCGTTGCTTATGGATGATGCACTTCGAACAGGCCGGCCGCGCCCATACCGCCGCCGATGCACATCGTTGCGACAACATATCTGGCGCCGCGGCGGCGGCCTTCGATCAGCGCATGGCCAACCAACCGGCTCCCCGTCATGCCATAGGGATGGCCGACCGCGATTGCGCCGCCATTCACATTCAACCGATCATCAGGAAGCCCCAGATGATCGCGACAGTAGAGGACCTGCACGGCAAAAGCCTCGTTCAGTTCCCAAAGATCGACATCCGACATGCGGATACCAGTCAGTTGCAAGAGCTTGGGAATAGCGAGAACGGGACCGATGCCCATCTCTTCGGGAGCGCAACCGGCAACAGCCATCCCGCGATAGATGCCCAGCGGTTCCAGTCCACGGCGAGACGCCTCGTGCTCGTCCATCACCACGCAGGCCGAGGCTGCATCCGAAAGCTGCGAAGCATTGCCAGCGGTAACGCACCCATTGTCCACGACGGGGGCCAGGCTGCCTAGCCCTTCAGCGGAAGCATCATCGCGGATGCCTTCATCCATGGTGAGAAGAACGTCCTGCTCTGACCGTTCCCGGGTTGCCCTGTCGATCACTATTTTTCGGGTGGACAGGGGCACGATTTCGTCATCGAATTTGCCAGCCTTTGCCGCTTCAGACGCTCGGTGTTGGCTGCGCAGGCCATAGGCATCCTGTTCGTCGCGGCCGATTGCGTATTTGCGGGCAACGTGCTCGGCGGTGTGCAGCATGGGCATGTAAGCATGGGGGGCATGACGCAGAACGGTGTCATCCTGCGCCGCCAGCGCCAACTCGAGATTGGCCTGCTGCACCAGGCTTACCGATTCCAGGCCGCCAGCCACCACGATCTTCTGCCCATCGCAAAGAATCTGCTTGGCGGCATTGGCGATGCTGACCAGCCCTGATGCGCACTGGCGATCAAGACACATACCCGAGACGGTATCCGGCAAGCCGGCCGCCAGCGCGCTCATTCGCCCGACATTCCAGCCCGTGGTGCCGGATTGCAGCGCTGTGCCGATGATCACGTCGTCCACCTCGCCACCTTCCAGCCCCGCGCGTCGCACGGCTTCACGAATGACGTGGCCGCCGAGGGTCGGGGCCTTGGTGTTGTTGAAGGCGCCGCGAAAGGCCTTGGCGATCGGTGTGCGCGCGGTTGAAACGATGACAGCACGGGTCATGGTGGGGATGTGTCCTCAATCGTTGGGGAAAAGCGAGCGGATCGAGGTATTATCGGCCGCAAGTCGGGTGAGGGCGGCTGATGGGTTGAACCACATCCTGCCATAATCGCCCAAAGACTGCCGGTAGCCCTCGAGGGAACGCAGGATTTCCCTTGTTCCGACATCGTCGGCCCAATGCATGGGGCCGCCCCGGTAGGTGGGGAAGCCATAGCCGCTGCACCACACCACATCGATATCGCCAGGGCGCTGAGCGATGCCCTCCTCAAGGATCCGCACACCTTCATCCACCAGCGTGAAAAGGCAGCGCTCAAGAATCTCCTGTTCCGGGATTTGTCGGCGCTGAATGCCCAGTGCTTGCGCCTCACGCTCGATCAGTTCTGGCAGGTTGGGGTTGGAGCTTCGTTCACGTCCGGCGTAGACGTAGAACCCCTTGCCGGCCTTCTGTCCCAGATCGCCACGTGCCGCCAGGATATCGCCGATGCGACAATAAGAAGGGTCATGGGCAATGGCAGCGGCGTTTTCCTTGCGCATCAGTGCGCCGATGTCATTCCCCGCCAGATCGTAGACCGCCAGCGGCCCCATGCTCATGCCGAAATCGGTCAGGACCTTGTCAACCTGTTCGGGCAGGGCGCCCTCCAGCAGCAGCCGGTGGGCCTCGCGACCGTAGGGTTCCAGCATGCGGTTGCCGACGAAGCCGTAGCATACACCGACAACCACGCCCACTTTGCCGATACGTTTGCACATGGCGAGCGCGGTTGCGATCGCATCGGCGGCGTTGTGTTCGCCGCGTACGATCTCCACCAGCCGCATCACATTGGCGGGGCTGAAGAAATGCAGGCCGATCACATCGGCAGGGCGCCTGGTGACTGCGGCAATCGCGTTCACGTCCAGCGTTGAGGTGTTGGTCGCCAGAATGGCGCCCGGTTTGGCGATCCGATCAAGCTCTGCAAAGACTGATTTCTTTACAGCCAGGTTTTCGAAAACGGCCTCGATGATGAGATCGGCCTGTCCGAGCTCGGCATAGCTGGTGCTGCCAGCCAGCAGGCTAAGCCTGTGCTCGACTTGCTGTGGCGTGAGGCGGCCTCGCGCAGCGCTGATCTCATAGTTCTTGCGAATGGCGGCCAGCCCGCGTTGCAGCCCCGCCTCATTCACGTCCACAATCGTAACAGGAATGCCGGCGTTGAGGAAATTCATCGCAATGCCGCCACCCATCGTGCCGGCTCCGACGATACCGATGTGGCCCAGCGGACGAAGGGGGGCGCCGGCAGGAAGGCCAGGCGATTGGCCGGCACGTCTTTCGGCGAAAAACATGTGTTGCAGGCTGCGCCCTTCGGCGGAGGCGTTGCACTCCGCAAAGATTGCCGCCTCACGCTCAAGCCCCGCCGCGAGCGGCATGGCCGTTGCGTTTCGCACCGATTCCAGAGCCCTCAAAGGTGCGCTTCGCCCCCGTGCTGCCTTTGCGACCTGCGCCTGCCATCTTTCATACCAGCCGGGTTCCTGGGGAGTTTCTGCCAAATCGATTTCCTGGCAGTTGGCAAACTCGCCTCGCAAAAACGCTTTCCTTGCTAGTTCAAGGGCATATGTCATGAACTGATCGCCGCTTGGCAGCACCGCATCCACAAGTCCCATGTCATGAGCGGCCTGGGCGGAAACCACTTTGCCTGTGGTAATCATCTCGAGCGCGGCATCGACGCCAACAATTCGCGGCAGGCGCTGCGTGCCGCCGGCGCCCGGGATAATGCCGATATTGACCTCTGGCAGGCCAAGCTGAGCATTTTGGCTGCATATGCGCAGGCTGCAGGCCAAAGCCAATTCCAGCGCTCCGCCAAGAGCCATGCCATTGATCGCCGCGATCACGGGCTTTGATGCCCCCTCGATTTCCAGAAGCAGATTTCGCAAGCCAGGATCGTTGGGGGTCGTTTGAAATTCGCCGATGTCAGCGCCTGCCGAAAACATCCGTCCTCGGGCTGTCACCATCACCGCGCCGACTTTGGGATCTGCGAGCGCCGCGCGAAGCGCGCCTCGCAGCTCTGCTCGCGCGGTTTGCCCTAGCGCGTTTACGGGAGGGTTGTTGAGCTCGATGACCGAAATCATGTCGTAGCGCGAGGTCTCGACGACGCTTGCCATGTTAAATGCCTATGAATTTGGGAGGAACCGGGCCGCCTTGCGCAAGGCGAGCGGCCGGCGGCAGGAGGCCATCATGCGAAATGCATCGCACGCCACCGTGGAGGCTCAGCGGCAAGTCGGATACCCGCCACTGCGCCTTCACGGTGTCAGAGTGTTTGCTCAGGCAACAATGGAATATTGACCACCAAGATGTGCGCCGGTCCGCTCGTCCACCATCTCGGCGGTCATGAGGTCGCCAACCTGCATGAAGTCGCTCACGGTTTCATGGGCTTCCTTGACCATGCGCTCGTACCTGCCTTCGTCGTCGAGCAGGTAGTCCTGAAGGATCTTGTTGATTGTCGGGGTGCCTTTGGCGATCACCCCGCCCGGAGTGCCGGTCAGCAGCAGGTCGCCCAGCTTCATGTCCATGAATTCGGCAATGTAGCCAAGGGTCTCAACGGGCTTGAAGATCATATCGGATGTCACGCCGTTCTGGCGTTCCTTGTCACGCCAGGCCAGCGAGCAACGGAAATGTTCGAGAGCGTCCGCGACCTCGTTCTTTTCAAGCCAGTAGAAAACCGGCCCGGTCGGCAGAAAGGTGCGGAAGCTCTTGCCGCGCAGCCATTGCATGTAGGTCATTCCGAACATCGTGTCGCGCGCGGAAATATCGTTGCACAGCACTACGCCTGCCAGATACTCGCCAGCATTCTCGGCGGTTACCTTGTCATTGGCGTGCAATGCCTTGCGCATGACGAGGCCCACCTCGATCTCGTAGTCCAGCATCTGGACTTCCGCAGGTTTGATGACCTTGTCATAGGGGCCGCACAAGGTGGACGAGGCTTTGACGAACAGCAGGTTCTTCTTGCGAACATGGATGCCGCCGTCGCCGCCCGCGTGCGAGGCATAGTTCATGCCCTGGCACAGGACGAGTGCATCGCTGGTAACCGGGCTGAGGATGGCACTGGCGGGAATGGTGAGGGCAGTCGTCGATTTGCCCAGATCGGCCCCTGCTTCCAGCGCGGCGACAAGGGCGGCAGTGGTCTCGAATGGCGTCGTGAGCGGATAGAGGGAGACGCTGTCGTCGGGATGCTTGGGGGCGGCACCGGCGAGTTCTCCCCAGCGTGGCGCATTGTGATCCTGATAGCGAATGAATGAGCGGGCCACGTTCTTTCCTTTCTTTTCTATATATTTCTTGATGGCTTGAGATCGGCTGCGGGTCAGGGGAGCCAGGGGCGTGCAGGCTTGTCCCACGCTTCCAGAAGTCCTTTGAGGTGCGGCGGCGCATTCTTGACGGCTTCGGGAGCAGGCCTGGTTTCGCCGGGCAAATCATCGCCCCAGGCCCACAATTCGTTGCGACCCACGAGGAAATAGCCTTCCTCGAAATCTTCGGTCATGACGTCGCCGTCGGCGTAATGCTCCCACTCCAGTCCGGTGGGATCGAGCCAGTAGTCGAAGAGCTGGCTACCCAGAATATGGCGGCCGAGGCCCCAGAAATGCTTCCACTCGGTGTTTTTCAGGTATTGTTGCCCCTGGCCAACCTCATCGATGTCCAGCGTTTCCAGTGAAACGTGGTGGACGCCCTTCTCGAGGGCAGCAAAGACGGCGAGGTTGTGGTGATCGGTGGGCATCGCACCGCGGTTGAGGCGGAAAAAGCCGCCACACGGAACGCCTTCCGCCCCGGTCAGCACGTCGGTTGGTAGAAAACCGAGCCATTTCATATACCAGTTCACCGTCGTGGCAAAATCGGGTGTAAAAATGACGTAATGCCCCAGCCGATGCACCGGTGTCGGGCAAACCGAGGTGCGCACGCCCTTGTTGATCCGGTTTTTCTGTTCGGGTGTATTTGCCGCCAGTAGATCGCGGCGGGTCTCGATCGGCTGAGCGGGGGTGAAGCCAGCCACCACATCGATCAGCGAACCGTCGGGATCGATGAGGCGCACCCGTTTGCCACCGCCGGGGCCATCCGCCGGTTCGATGGGAACGCCTGATGCTGCAGACAGCGTTTCGAGATCGGCCCCACTCTTCGCCAGATATCCCGCCCCCACAAAATAATCTCTATCCGATGGGATGATCTCCACCTGATAAGGCAGGATGCCGGTAGCGCGAAAATAGAGAGAGGGGCCCGGCGTATCTGCCACAGGGATAAGGCCGAAATCCTTCAGGAAGCGGGCCATCTGGTCCGCGTCCTTTCTTTCGAAGCGCACAAAGGCAAGCTCATCCGCCTTGATGATCGGTGTCACATGCTCGATGCGCTGGAAATCGGGTGCGTTGCTCATGGATAGACTCCCCGAATGCGGCTGATGATGGAGGCCGGATCAAGGGCGATCGTATCGCCGCGCCATGCGACATGCTGATCCGGGCGGACGAGAACCAGATGGCATTCGTAGATTCCGTGGGCGTTCGCGTCGCGAATATCGAGAAGTTCGACCGGCACTCCAGCTGCCCTGGCGGCCTCAAGCAGCGGACTTGCGTCAACCTCGGTGAAACGCACCAAGGTGAAGCCTTCGTAGGAGAAGCGGTCGAATATGGCACTGCCATCGGCGAGATAGACATGAGGCGCGCGCATGCCCGGCCAGGTCGAGGGCGTGTATTCAGCCATGGCCCAGGTTGGCTCGACAATTTCCTGGCACACAACGCTGGAGGCGACGTAACGGTCGTCCACCTCGATACCCAGCGCCTCATTCTCGATGTTGCCGAGATCCTGCACCAGTCTGCCCATTTCCGCGCGGGCCTTGTCCCCCGCTGGCCCAGCCAGATAGCAGGCGCCATTGTTGGCCTTGTTTGCCTCGATAATGTCCAGGCGAATTTGCATGTTGGTCATCGCGGCCTGGCGGTTGCGCACGCCGATCTGTCGCCGCTCGACATCGATCGAATTGAGCAGCTCCTGCCCGCCCCAACCTTTGAGGAAAGCGGCAAATTTCCAGGACAGGTTCAGCCCGTCGGGAACGCCGGTGTTCATGCCGTAGCCGCCGGTGGGAATATATTGGTGAGCGGAATCCCCGGCGAGCCATACGCGCCCGCGGCCATAGTGATCGGCCACACACAAATGCGGTGTCCATCGGTTGGCCTGCAGAATCTCCAGTTCGAATTCGGCGCCCAGTTCGTCGAAGACGAGTTGGCGCGGGTCTACGCCCTCCATGGCTTCCCGGGATTCGAAAATCGTGTGCAGGGTCCAGAACTGATCGTCGTCCTGCGCGATCAGCGTGGCGCCGCGCGGGGTCTGATAGTGCCAGGCGACGCCGAAGCGCTGCAGCACATCGAGGGCCGTCGAACGGAAGTGCACCATGAACACCTCCGCAACACCGAAGCGACCGCCCAATTGGATGCCCAGCGATTCACGCACGCGGCTTGCCCCGCCGTCACAGCCGGCCAGCAGATCGCTGATTACCTCTTCGGTCCTGCCGGTCGCCACTTCGCGAATGGTCGAGTAAACCTTGTCGGCATCCTGCCGGCATTCGACGAATTCCCAACCGAAGCGCAGGTCGATCAGCGGGCTCTCGTCAAGCCAGCCCTTGAGCAGGGGTTCGAGCACGATCTGGCTCATGCGCATGTAAGGTTCGAGCGGCTGGGTGCCGTCGTTCTTCGCGCGGATCTGATCCTGTGCCTCGAAGACAGTCGGATAATCGAACCGGGCCAACTCGTGATCGTTTGCTCCCAGCCCCGTTACCCAGGAAACATCCCACGAATGGCTGCGCGGCACGGCGGCATCACGGATTTTCTCGGAAAGGCCGAGCCTGCGGAAATGCTCCATGCAACGCCCGTTGGTCACGTCCATTTTGGGATGACGGGTGGTGGTCGGGTTCCGTTCGACCAGCAGGCACTGGATACCCCGTTTCTGCAGATCATAGGCCACGGACAGCCCGACCGGGCCTCCGCCAGCCACCAAAACGGGAACTTGCATGGTGCTACTCCTCTCTAACTGGATGGATTGAGTGGCTCGGCGTCATTGCGCGCGAGGGGAGCCGACTCGGAATTTATATAATGCGATTGTATAGTATTAGTGGGGCCGGTCAATCTGCCGCATGGGCAATGCCCCGAATTGACCGCGATGGAAGGTGAGGGCCGATCTGTCCGGGTTATGGACAATCCACTGGACGGCACTGACAACCAGCACATGATCACCGTGCCGATGACGAGCAACGACCTGGCAGCCTAGGCTGGCAACTGCCTCGGCAATGATTGGTACGCCCTCCACGGTGGCCCAGTGCGCGTCATCGGCGGGAAGCTTGCTTCCCCCATAATGCCTGGCCATAGGTTCCTGATGGCCTGAGAGAAAATTGATAGAGTGCGCGGTATTCCGGGTAAGGCGCTTGAGCATCCGGGCCTTGGTGCCGATGGACACCAGAACCAATGGAGGCGTGAGCGAGACCGAGGTAAAGGCGTTGGCCGTCATCGCCGCTGGCCCATCGTCACCCGTGCAGCCCAGCACCGTAACGCCTGTCGCAAATTCACCCAGAATGTTTCTGAGATACCGGGTGTCAAAATCCTTGTGCGGATTATGATCCGAGATGCTTTGCATGGCTTGGCCCTCCATGATGTTGATGGTTTTCTGCCGGTAGACCTGGGCTTGGTTACCGCTGCCAGATCGTAGATGGCCGGGTAATGCGAAGCTGTGCTGTCGGGCACAGGTTCGAATGGGGCTCAGTAAAGCGTGGCCGGCGTGATGTTGGGCTCGATCCCGAGAATATATTTCCCGATGGTTTCGTAGCCCGGATCGGGAGCGAACATGGCGTGGCGCGAACCGACGTTGAAGTCGCGCCAGTAGCGCTGCGCGGGACTGGCTTCTGCGAAGCATGCCGTCCCTCCGAGGTTCATCAGGTCGGTGACGATCTCATCGAGCAACTGCACGGCGTAGATGGTCAAGCTGCGGCTGAGGATCTTTTCGTCTTGCGACAATGCGCGCCCTTCGAGAGCCGCCTTATCGTTGATGTCGCAAGCGGATTTGAGGGTTGCCTGGACCACCGTCAGCCGAGCATGGCATTTGCCGATGCCCATTTGGAACACCTGCGAATCTTCTCGCTGCTGGTAGGTGGTGAACATGATGCCCTTCTTGCGGGTCGCGATGATCACATCCATGAGGCCCTGTGCAGTGCCAAGCACGATCGAGAGCGATTTCGAGCGCAAGAGGGTCAAGCCGATCCAATAGTCGGTGGCTTCGAGCAACTGCGCCTTGCGCGCATCGGGCGAGAGGCCGTTGGACGAGACATGGAGGGAGACGGTGTCGCCCACACCGGCGATATGGGTGAACTGATATTTCTCGATCCGGACGTTCTCCGCCACCACCGTGTCGGACCCGGTGCCTTTCATCCCCGCCACTTTCCAGGTGTTTTCGATTTTGGCGTCGGTCAGGGGCAGCGCGACAAAATTGGCACCGCCGTCGGGGGATGCGGCGGGAACCAGTGCGAATTTGGAATGGTGGCTGCCCGAGCCGTAGGCCCAGCGGCCGTTGAGAATCCAGTGGTCGCCTTCCGGCACCAGTGTACCCGAGCCGTTGGTCGGGCTGCAAACGCAAGGCGGTGCCGCCTTGTCCTCGAAGATGTAGTCCTGCATTTCGAACGACATCGCCGAGGCCAGCCAAACGCAGGAATTGATGATCGAAACGGTCCAGGCGGTCGAGGGGCAGCCCTTGGCGATTTCAGCCACGATGGCACCCTGACCTGAAGAGGGTAGGGCCAGGCCGCCGATCCGCTCAGGTCCGGCCATCCAGAACAGGCGGGCTTCGGTGAGCGCTTCGACGACTTCCGGAGTCAATTCGCCCAGTTGCTCGTGGCGCGCGGCGTTGCGTTCCAGCAGCGGTCGTAATGCCCGCGCTTTCGCCACCATCTCGTCCACCAGATGATAGTTCAAATGCAGATTGCTGTTCGGGGCAGTGTTCATAAAAATCTTCCGATCTTTGAAACCCTTGTCGCCAGTGCGCCAAGTGAAGATTCTGGAGAATTGGGTTCAGAAATTGACGAGATCGCCGCCCTTGAGCGCAAGTATGGTGCGGGCTTCTTCAGGGGTCGCGATGTCCATCGAGAGTTGCTCAAGGATGGAGCGGATGATGCGCACCTGCTCGGCATTGGAGGTCGCGAGGCGTCCTTTGCCAGCGTAAAGAGAGTCTTCGAGGCCGACGCGCACATTGGCGCCGTTGAGTGCACCCATTGTGCCAAAAGGCAGTTGGTGGCGGCCGCTGGCCATCACCGACCAGTGATAGTCCTTGCCGAACAGCCGATCAGCCGTCCGCTTGGCGTGCATCAGATTTTCATTGTCGGCCCCTTGGCCGCCAAGAATGCCAAAGATGGACTGGACGAACAGCGGCGGTGTCACCAGCTTGCGGTCGAGGAAATGCGCAAGCGTGTAGAGATGGGCACTGTCATAGCATTCAAACTCGAACTTGGTGCCGTGACCCTTGCCGAGTTTTTCGAGAATGCCTTCGATATCGCTGAAGGTATTACGAAAAATCGTATTGCGTGAGCCTTCGAGAAGGTCCCGTTCCCAAGGGTGCTGGAATTCCGAGTAGCGCCCCAGCATCGGGTACATGCCAAAATTCATCGATCCCATATTGAGCGAGGCCAGTTCGGGCGAGGCGCGCTCTGCCGCTGCGAGACGCTCTTCCAGCGTCATCGTCCATGAGCCGCCCGTAGTGATATTCACCACGGCATCGCAGGACTGCTTGATACGTGGGAGGAACTGCATGAACAGTTCCGGATCGGGTGAGGGGCGCCCATCGACCGGATTGCGGGCGTGCAGGTGCAGAATTGCAGCCCCCGCTTCGGCGGCCTCGATCGCCTGCGTTGCAATCTCATCGGGTGTAAGCGGAAGGTGTGGGCTCATCGTCGGCGTGTGCACAGCTCCCGTTACTGCACAGCTGATAATGACCTTGCTCATGCCCGCACCTGTTTGAGCGCAGGCTGGGACATGCCGACTGCGACAGGTCCCACGCGCTGCTGAAGCTGTGTGATGGATTGCATTTTCTGGGGTCCTCTCTCGTCAGAACTGCTGTGGCAGCCGAGCGCCCAGCAACTTTATCTGTCGTAGAATATAGGGCGGTGCGAACAAATTATACAAGAGCAAAAGTTAGTGCCGCGCGATGAGCGTGTATGCGAAATAAAACATATTAAAATCAAATATATGAACGGAATTTGACGTTGGATCTGTTTCGCTGCGAGCCTGCCCATCCCTCTTCCGCCGATGGCTTCAGTCGAGATCGATTCGTTCATTTCGTTGCCTTGGGGAGGGGGTGGGTTTCGGGTGTGATCGGCAGGAGTGATTGCTATCCAATACGACTGCAAATGTTAGATGGACAGGCCATCTCGAATCGACTAAAGGAAATCCTCTACATGTGCATAACACATGAGATTGAGTTCCTTGAGGGTGAGGGGAGGTTTGAAATGCAATCAAATTTCAAGATGCATTGCCTGTTGCTCGGTGTTGCCTGCATGGCCATCTCAGTGCCGGCTAGGGCCCAAAGCGTGGCAGATGGCAGTGCGAAGGCGGGCAGCGAGACCGGTATTCAAGAAATCATCGTTACGGCGGAAAAGCGTGCGGCAAAGGCGCTTAATGTTCCGATCGCGCTGCAGGTCGTTTCGGGCGATGCGCTGAAGAGTCGTGGGTTTTCCAACCTTCAGGATCTTACGTCGATTGTCCCCAGCTTTCGCGCGGACAATCCGGGTAATACGGCCTCGACCACTTTTTCGATCCGCGGCGTTGGGCAGCGCGACGTTAACCCAGCTGGTGAGGAAAACGTCGCCGTCATGGTGGACGGCGCTTACGTCAGCTTCATCGATTCCGTCGGGCAGCCGCTATTCGATGTCGAGCGCGTGGAAGTTCTGAAGGGGCCACAGGGCACTCTGTTTGGGCGAAATGCGACTGGCGGTCTGGTCAGCATCATTCACAAAGGTCCGACCGATCATCTGGATGGCTATGCGACCGTCGAAGGTTCCAGCTATAATGGCTGGCGGCTGGAGGGGGCGGTCGGCGGACCCATTTCGGATACGGTCTCCGCGCGGATCTCTGCGCAGTGGGATAAAGCCGATGGCTATCTTCAAAACCTGACCGGCCCTGCGCTGTTGGCAAAGAAGAATACTTCCGTGCGCGCGGAGGTCAAATACAAGCCGAATGCCGATTTTGAACTGTCGGTCTCAGGCCATTATTGGCGCGCGGCAAGGGTGCCTGGCGTCGGCCTGGTCAATTCTGCCTATGTGACCGACAGCAGCGGCAATATTGTCTCTCCCACCAGTGCCGCGCAATATGCCGCATATTGCGCAAGCCTTGGCCTTGGCACGCCTCCCGCCGGGGCATGGCAGGGTGGCAGCTGCGTTGCCGCGCAGGCCGGCAAATACACGGGGTCCTATGGCACTTCCTCCTTTTATGATTCCACCTATTACGGGTTGAGTGCCACCGCAAAATGGGCGATTTCCGATACGGTGAATTTCACGTCTGTGACGGATTACCAGCACGCGGAAATGAATTATTCTGCGAATATCACCGGAACGACAACGCCGCTGTTCCAGTATGATATCGCCACCCATCCTCAGCGCCAATTCTCGCAAGAGCTGCGCCTCGACGGCAAGGTTGGCCGGTTGTCATGGGTGACCGGATTGTACTATCTCAATATTTATCATAGCGTTACGACGGACGTTAATCTGACGGGCCTGGGCTCTGCGGATTTTCGGGCGGATTATTCCCAGCTCTCCAAGTCCTATGCCGCCTTCGCTCAGGGCGATTACAAGCTGACCGATGAACTGACCTTCACGTTGGGCGGCCGCGTGATGTATGATGAGAAGAAGATCCACAACGTTTCTTCCGGCCCGGCAGCTCCCCTGGTTTTCTCGGAAGGGTTGGACGCGTCGAACGACAAGACCAACTGGTCGGGCAAAGCTGTCCTATCCTATAAGCCTTCGCGCGATGTCACCCTATATGCCAGCATCAATCGCGGCGTGAAGGGGGGCGGCTACAACTCCGGCGGTGTCCAAGCCTATACGCAGAGTGCGGCCTATTATAAGCCCGAAACGCTCGTCAGCTATGAAGCTGGCGCCAAGGCCTCGCTCCTGGGGCGGCATCTGACGCTTGATGGTTCGGTGTTCCACTACGATTACACCAATTATCAGGCATTTGCTGCGCCCATTGGTGGATCGCTGATGACGATCAACGTTGATGCCCGGATCAATGGTGCAGAACTGTTCGCCACGGTCGCACCGGTCAAGGGGCTGACGTTGAGCGGAGGCGTGACGTATCTGGATGCCAAGGAGCTGAATGTGCCTTATGGCACGGGCACGGCCCAGTTCCCGATGCCTGCGGCACCGAAGTGGAATCTGACCGGCGAAGTGCGCTATGCGATCCCCGTGCTGGGCGATGATGAGCTGGCTGCCCAGTTGAACGCTATCTATGTGGCCAAGCGTAGCATCGCTGCGGTGGATTATCCGGCGCAGGACCTGCCTGCCTATCATCGCTTCGATGTGCGTGTGACCTACACCTTGCCTGGCGGGAAGGTTGCGGTGTCTGGCTTCATCCAGAATCTGACCAACGAGTATATTCTGCAAAATCGCGTCGATTTTACCACGCTGTCCGGCAATTCGGTCGATACGCCCGAACGTCCGCGTTGGGGTGGGATAAGCCTGACCTACAAGCTCTGAGCGTTCGACAACCGGTCTGCCTTCTTCTCGATAGGGAAGAAGGCAGTTTCCATGTGGAGCGGCTCAACATCATTACCTGCAGAAACTGCAAGACAATGAGGTGACGGAATGGGTACCAAGGATAGCGAGAAAACGGTTGCCGCAACCGGCATAACGGGCGGCCCTGTGGAAGAGATAAAGGCGCGTGAAATTGCGCTTATGGAAGCAAAAAATCACCCGGACTTTGTCAAGAATCCTCGTCGCATTCTAGGGTTTTACGACAATTCGACAGTGCGCCATTTTGACCTGCACGAGATGCAGCTGGAAGGGGCCGCAGTCGGTGACATGTTCGACGCGGTCTCGCCGACATTCATTGGCGAAGCGACAATCCACGATGTGCGCGTGGAGGCGGACGGTAGCGTTGGCTTTGCATCCCTGATCGAAAACTATGTGGGCCATCTTCGTGACAGCGGCGAGCATGTCAGCCTGACATTTCGCATGACGCACGGATGGAAGAAGATCGATGGGCAGTGGCTGATCGTTCATGAACACTGGTCGTATCCGGTCGATGCGGCAACCGGTCTTGCTCGCATCGCCGACCCGCTGCCTTGACGCCGTCGCACCGGGCATGGCGCTAGCGTTCGAAGCCAAGCGACCCTGGATCACGAAAGAGTTGTAAAGTGAGTGGCAATCAGCCGATGACCCTTGGAAAAATCCGTGTTCTGGCAACCTATGCCATGCCCGATCGTGTTGTTGAGGCGATCAGATCCTTTGCAGATCTGACGGTGCTTGAGGGAGAGAATGACCGGGCTCGCGTGTTGGCGAGCTGTCGGGATCATGATGTCCTGATTTGCACGCTGATGAACCGCATCGACGCCGGGTTCGTTGCTGAATTGCCCGCCTCGATCAGGCTGGTGGCAACCTACTCGGTCGGCTACGATCACGTAGAGGTCAAAGCGTTGGCTGGGCGAGGCATTCCCTTCATCAACACGCCCGATGTGCTGACGGAAGCCACGGCGGATATTGCGTGGCTTCTGTTGCTCGGTACAGCCCGGAGGGGATGGGAAGCCCAGTCGATGCTGCGGGCAGGGCGGTGGATGGGCTGGGAGCCCACCCAGCTTGTGGGAGCTGACCTGTGCGGCAAGACGCTTGGCATTCTCGGCTTTGGGCGGATCGGGCGGGCTACGGCGCGCCGATCCGTTGGCTTCGGCATGAAGGTCAAGACGCACCTGCGCAACCCTGCCTCCTCGCGCGATATACCTGCCGACGTGGAAGTCTGCGCATCAATGGAGGAGGTGCTGGCAACGAGCGATTTTCTGTCCCTGCACCTGCCCCTGACCGACGCGACACGCAAATGGCTGAATGCCGAGCGCATCGCGAGCATGAAGCCCGGGGCGATCGTCATCAACACGGCCCGTGGTGGCCTCATCGATGAAGCGGCGCTGGTTGCGAGCCTGGAAGCGGGGCACCTTGGCGGCGCGGGACTGGATGTGTTTGACGGCGAGCCTCGCGTGTCGCCGTCTATTTTGGCGGCGCCGCGCACCTATCTGCTGCCGCATGTGGGCAGCGCAACCGTGAGTGCCCGTGAAGGCATGGGGCTGAGCCTTGCCAACGACATCAAGGCGTTTGCGGCAGGACAACCGCTTGCCTGCGCGGTTGCCCCGTTATGAGCCAAGCAATCGCGGCCACGAACTGTTCGCAGCGAGAGCTGCTGTTGGCGCTATGGGCAGCGGGGCTGTGTGCTGCCGATATTTGCGGTAAATATGATGCTTTCCTCCCAGCGCCCCCTTCCGGCCGTACGATCGTCATCGGCGCCGGCAAGGGGGCTGCCGCTATGGCGCGGGAGTTTGACGCGATCTGGCAAGGTCCACTCCATGGCCTGGTTGTAACCCGTCATGGCTATGGTTTGCCTGACTACGCCGGTCGGATCGAGGTAATCGAGGCCGGACATCCCGTGCCCGATCGGGCAAGTGTGGAAGCTGCGCGCCGAATGGTCGAGCTGGTTAGCGGGCTTCACGCTGACGACCTCGTCATCGCGCTCATTTCCGGCGGGGCATCGGCGCTGTTGGTTGGCTTGCCCGAGGGCGTGCAGCTTGAAGACAAGCAGGCGCTGACACGGCAACTGCTGGCCTGTGGCGCTCCGATTTCGGATATCAACGTGGTGCGCAAAGCCATTTCCACCATAAAAGGAGGGAAGTTGGCGCGTTTGGCGGCACCTGCACGGGTGGTGACCTTTGCTGTGTCTGATATTCCCGGGGATGATATCGGTGCGGTCGGGTCGGGCCCGACTATCGAGGAGGATGCAAGCCCGAACGAAGCGCTGAACATTCTCCATCGCTATGCGATCGCCATTCCCCCGGCGATAGAGCGTTATCTGCTTGCCACCCGACCGCCAGATAGCGTCCCCGCTCGGTCCTCCGTTGAAGGAGATGGACATTTGGTGGTCACGCCCGCCGGCTCGCTTGCAGCTGCCGCGCGCGAGGCCGAGAGCGCAGGCTATGAAGCGATTGTACTGGGCGACGCTTTGGAAGGTGAGGCGCGGGAACTGGGCGCGGCGCATGCCCGGCTGGCGCTGGATCTGCAACAACGGCATAAGCGTGCATGCCTGATCTCGGGCGGAGAGACCACCGTCACTCTGCAGGGAAAGGGGCGTGGCGGGCGCAACACCGAATACCTTCTCGGTCTCGCCCTGGCCTTGCAGGGGCAAGAGGGCATCACCGCTCTGGCCGGAGATACGGATGGCATTGACGGGTCAGAGGACAATGCTGGCGCAATGGTCTTTCCATCTTCGCTGGCGCGCGCGCGCCAGCTAGGTGTCGATGCCAGGCAATCGCTGGATAACAACGACACTTACAGCTTTTTCAAGGCGCTCGATGATCTGCTTGTTACAGGCCCAACCTACACGAACGTCAATGATCTCAGAATTATCCTCGTGGATCAGCCTATTGCGCTTTGATCTCGGCCCTTGTGCCGAGACCATGCCGCGCGGCAAGGGCATCATGAGCGAGAAGGGCGCATGCCAATGGCATCGAGCAGTGTTGAAGCATCTCGCAGTCAGAGAATGATTTGATCATGATCGATAAAGAAAAGGAGATATGAGGCGTGTATAGTCTTTACTATAAGCCCTTGGCATGTTCGCTAGCTGTCCATATCGTTCTAATCGAACTGAATTTAGCACACGAACTTTTGTGCGTTTCAAAGGCAGGTAATGTCTTGATGTCCGGTGATCGGCCTCTTTCCGAAATTCATATTCCTGCGACGGTGCCGTTATTGAAAACGCCCGCAGGGGATGTGATGGCGGAAACTGCCGTTATATTGGAGTATCTTGCTGAACAGGTGGAGGAGGGGCACCTTTTTCCGGATCGCAATGATAAGGATTATTGGAAATATCGGCAAATGATGAATTTCATTGCTACCGATATCCACAAAAATTACGGCCCTCTTTTCAATGCAGATATATCTGAACCCATGAAGGATGTTTGGATGAGGCGGTTTAAGGATCGCTTGTCTTATGTGCAAGGTACAATTTCCGATGAAGGTTTCATTTATGGTATGAAATTTTCAGCAGTCGATTGTTACCTATTCGTCATGCTGCATTGGACGAGCTATGTCGGGATCGATTTGCAAGATTGGCCAAATCTAAAACGATATTACGATAATCTGTCAGGTAGGCCTTCGGTCAGACAGGCTTTGGCGATTGAGGTGCCGTAGGAAGTACTTGATCAGCGTATGGCTGTCTGAGAAAATATAAGTGAATCAACAATATTCCAATACTCATCAACAACATCATCAGATTTCGTGTCGATATTTCCTATGAGCGACAACTCCCCTGCCATCGATGAAAGTGCTGCGCAGGCGCCAATGGCGAGGTAGTAAAATATGGTGGTGTCGCACTCTGCAATGTCTCCTGCCTTTTGGGACGAGGAAATATTAGGAATGGTCGCATCCATCATTGGTTTTACAAAATATCTTATAACCCATTCGAATCTTGGGCTGTCAGGGCGGTTTTCATGAATAAGTGCTTTGTGAAAATCTGGGTATTTCAGTGAAAATCTCAAAAATGAATGAAATTGATGGCGGAGGCGATCAATAGGGGTTTCTGAGTCAAGATGGGACATTTCCTTCTGCCATAGATTGCTGACTTCATCAAAGAAATGACCGATTGTCGCTTCCCATAGCTTTCTTTTATTTTTGAAATGATAAGTCACAAGGGTGAAGTGTACGCCCGCCTTCTCGCCAATGCTTCGAATGCTGGCGGCATCATACCCTTTTTCCGCAAATTCACCCAGAGCAGCTTCTAGGATCGTAATCCTTGATTCGATGCTTCTGCGCTGTTCGCCGCGAAGAGATGAGCGTCCGCCTGGTGGCGATTTCTCTCTTTTCGGTTCTGACTGGGCACCGATCGATTCCGTAGACTTTTCTCCGGTGGCAATTTCCGTCTTCTCACTGGATTTGGTCATTTGGGATCGGGTCCGACTGGCTGAATGGGGTTCGGGGCTGGAGGCGCCAATTGTTCTGTCCATTGTATAGCTTAAAGGGCGCGCGTTGAGCAAGCTTCTCTCCAATAAGGTTATCCTTGTGATCGGTGTGTGGCGAGGAGGGGGGCTTTCTCTCGGGGTGCGTTGTGCGCTGCTGTTGGGCAGAATGGTTGTAATATGATCAGTAATTTTAAATTCCCTTTCCGTTAAAATTATAATTATATTATTGTAATATATATAAAATCGAGAAATTTTGGATGGTGATGGCTGCGGGAGCTTCCATAATTTACTTGACATATGATCAGTAAAATCCACTCTCGCAAAGTCCGCGAAAGCGTGCCGGACTCATCAAAAAAAGTGGGAGCTGCCTGATGAATAACGAATTCCCGACGTCGGAAGAGCTGATCCGACGCGCGGAGGAAATCGCGTCGACGCTGGTGTCGCGCATGGCTGAAACCGAAAGGCGCGGATATTACGCCGAGGATACGCATCGGGCGTTTCAGGAGGCGGGGCTCTATCGCGTTCTTTCGCCAAAAAAATATGGCGGCTATGAGATTGATATCGGATCATTTTCGAAAATTGTGAGGGCAATCGCGCGGGGGTGCCCGTCCACAGCCTGGTGTTATGGATTTGCGGTGGGGCATTCGATTAATGTCTGCACGATGTTCCCTCAGGCCGTTTGGGACAAAATTTTTGCCGACGGCCCGGATTTCCTTAGCCCTCTGACGATCAGGCCTCAGGCGGAGATCTTGCAGCAGGAAGATGGCTCGTGGCTTCTGTCGGGGCAGTATGATTATTGTTCTGGCGTTCCGTATTCGACCCATTTCACCAGTCAGGCCATCCCCGTTTTCCCTGACGGCACCAAGGGTAAACCGGTGACGTTTATGGCCCGCAGGGAGGACTGGACCATGCTGGGCAACTGGGGGAATGGCGATATGCTCGGGATGAACGGCTCGGGATCACACAGCATCACCTTCGATAAAGCCAGGATACCTGATGATATGGTGCTGCGCACGGAGGTGTTGTCCTGGGCTCCTTCCGCGCGGGATCCGGAAAATCCCCAGCATGGAGATGCTCCAATCTACTATGGTAGGTTCACCAGCACGCTTATTCTGGAAATTTCGTCGATCGCTGTTGGCGCCGTCAAGGGGGCGCTCGATGAATACGCCGGATTGATGCAGAGCAGGACGACCATGAGGCCGCCTATCCAGCCGCGTAGGCTGGACACGGATTATCGTCGCTGGTTCGGAACTGCGACCGGCAAAATTGCTGTTGCCGAGGCTGCGTTGCAGGGAATGGCCGAGCAATGGATGGTCGCTGCCAAAGGACAAATGGCGGGCGAGAAGCCTTTCAGCGTGTCTGATGAACTGAGCCTCGTCTACATCGTCGAGGACGTCATAACCCAGGCTTGGGAGGCGATGGACATTCTCTGGCTTTCCGCTGGCTCCAGTGTGCAGCGCAGGGGAGAGAGATTGCAAACCATCTTCCGGGATATGTCTTGCATTCGCAACCATGCCCTCGGAACATTCACCGATCTGGTTTGCAGAAATCTGTCGGATGAACTCCTGGGGACCATCGACGAGACTCTCGATTCGTTTCTCGGCACCAGTTACAGACTTACCGGCACCCAGCGGTAGGTTGGAAAGTGAAGCGATTTGCGCGACGATGGTTCGATGAAAAGCCGTCGTTGCGCAAATTTCAAGGCAAATGTCCGGGAAAGGCATTCGCTGACAACTACATCAAAGACCCCGTGAAAATGGCAGGCTCACATAGGTGCCACATCCGAAAATCTGCCCGAGAAAATTCATGAATTCGGGACGAAAGCTATGTCAGAATACAGCATCGATCAGATTCTGAATTTTCTTTCCGTGGTCAACCATGGCAGCTTCTCGGCAGCTGCTCGAGCCAATGGCTGTGCGCTGCCAGCGGTAACTTATGCTGTCCGAAAGTTGGAAGAGCAGGTGGGGGCTCAGCTATTCGATCGATCAGATTATCGCCCGGCACTCACCGCGGCCGGCTACGCCTTGCTTCCGTCCGCGCGCCGCCTGGCCGAAGAGTTTGGTTATTTCCGTGCCCAGGCGCGTCAGATAATGGGCGGAACCGCGATCGCTCTGTCGATCGCTGTCGACCGGTATTTCCCGATGGCCGTACTGGCCGACGCGATGGCGGGTGTGCAGCAGCGATACCCATCCGTGGATGTGAATGTACGCGGTGAAGCGCTGGACGGGGTTGTCAGGCTGGTGACGGAGCAGGGTTGCGACCTTGGTATTCTGCCTATGTGCGTGGATCGTTCGCCCCAGCTCAATTGGGCGCCGCTGTTCACTCAGGATTTTGTAATGGCTGTCAGGTCCGATCATCCACTGGCTTCAATCGATGGAGCGATCGGGAACGATATTCTGAGCCAGCATGTGCAGTTATTGATTGCCGATCAGTTCGATATCATTCGGGTGCGTGATTATTTTATTCATTCACGCAAGACTTGGAAGTTCGATTCCCTTGGCGGCATGATGGCCGTGTTGCGCAAAGGGCTTGGTTTCGCCATCATCCCTACGCATTTGGTCGATGCTGAAATCCAGGCCGGGAGCCTTGTTTCCCTTATGGTTGAAGATTGGAATGCGCATCCGGCGTTCCAGTTTCAGTTCTGTGTATGCTGGCATGATGATCGACCGCTTGGACCTACGGCGCTGTGGCTGATCAACCATCTCCAGGATAATCCTTTCGGCAAAAGTGGTATGCTCCGGTTTGAACCGGAAGGCGCAGGCGCGGGCAAACCCGATGCAGAGCGCGCGCGGTCGTAACTCGCAGGCAGTGACCTGCCGACCAGCAAAAGCAGCGGTTAGGTCGAAACCCTTCAAGCGGGGCCGTCATCTATAGGCTGAACACGGTTCAGGCAGGATGGTGCGCGTCATCGATGCGCGCGGCAGGGCGTCAGATAGAAAAAATCATTGAACGTCATCGATGAAATTTCAGCACTTACCGCACGCTCTCTCCCCATTAAGCTACTGGTCAAGCGATTTTCAGACAGAAAATCTGAATGCAGATGCATTTCTAAATGTAATTCGTGAAAATAGGCACCATGTCTTTGTAAGGAATGAGAATAATTTTCTCTGGGGAGAGGTGAAGTGAGCTCAGGCACGTGTCAAAAATTCCATTTCAACGACTATCTGGTCGACACGCTCATCGAAAAGGTAAGGGAAATGCGTCCTCTGCTTGCGGCAAAAGCCGCCAGGCATGAGGAAATCGGTGAATTGACGCCGGAAGTTGTAGAGGCACTGTCGGCTGCGCGCCTGTTCTGGATGGCCTTGCCGGAACGGTTGGGCGGGCTAGCGATTTCCTCACGTGGGCAGAGCCAGGTTGTCGCAGAGGTGGCCAGAGGGTGTCCGTCGACCGCCTGGACATTGTCGATCATCAATTCCAACGTCTGGCTGGCCTCGGCGATGTCCTTCGAGATGCAGGATTTTGTCTTTTCCGATAAGACCAATCCGCCACGGGCCTGCGGTCCGACCAATGGCTCGGGTTCACTGACGCCGGACGGTGACCATTTCATCCTGAATGGGCGCTGGGCCTACGGCTCGGGCAGCCATCATGCGACTTTTGCGTTGGTGCCGGCAAAATCCCCCGATGGAGCGATGAATTTTGTCGCTCTACCCCTGGCCGACGCCAAAATCGAAAACACCTGGAAGGTGGCAGGGATGAAGGGCACCGGGTCCGACACCGTGGTGGCCGAGAACGTCAGGATCGGGAAAGACCAATTCACCCATATCGCCGGCGTGGGCGATACCGTCTCGCTCCATGTCTCGTCCAATGGCCTGTCACCCGATGCCCGCAAAGCGGAGTTGCTCGAAGCCACCGACTATTGGATCGGCTTGACCCTGCTGCGTTCCAAAACCCTGGCGATCATCTTTGGCACCGCGCAGGGACTGATGGATGAGGTGCTCAAGACCAGGCAGAAGGGCATCATGTTCACCACCTATGAACACCGCGACGAGTCACAGGTTTTTCAGGCCAGTCTCGGCAAATGCCATGCGAAACTGGCGGCGGTGGAGGCATTGCTGTATCAAACCTGCGACCTGAACGATCTGGGGGCCCTGCAGGGCCGGGCGCTAACCATGGAAGAGCGCCTGAGCAGCCGCTCACAGACGGTCATCGCCGTTGAAATCCTGACCGATGCGGTGACCGAACTGATGAAGCTGTATGGAACATCGGCCTACATGGAGAAGTGCCCGGCTCAGCGCTATTGGCGGGACTATATGGTCGGATCGAGCCATGGTGTCTTTACCGCAGATCCGGGTTATGAAACGATCGGCAAATATATCCTTGGCATCGAGCCGAATATCACAATCCCGACATTCTTCTGATCGTGCATGAAGAGGCGACCATATGGGCCGCCTCGAAAGCAGCACTGAATCCCGGCCGGCCCGCCTCATGACAATGAGGCGCGGGCGAGGCGCGATCGTCAAGGAAAGCAAAATGACGGAAATCTTGATTACGGGTGGCGGCCTGGCAGGGCTGAACATTGCGCGCGAATTCGCCAGATCGGGCACACCGGTTGTCATCACGATACGCCAGATCAATAGCCGGATCGAGAAGATCCTTGGAGAATATCGCGACCTTATCACCGTTGAATCTATCAATCTGGCGCGCGGTGGCGAGGTGTTCGATCTCTTCAGCCGATACGGTTTTCGCGGTGTGATCCACACGGTTCAGGCGCATCAGCAGGCGCAGACCCGGGCGGCCAACCGGGCGAACTATGACATGCTGTTCAATTGCCTTGAGGCGGCGGATACGACGGGGACCAGCCGTTTCATCCATGTGAGTTCCATCGCGGTCTATTCGGGCATGGCGCCTCCGTTGGAGGAGGAAGCGCGCTTCCCGTCGCGGCCAGTGCTCGACGAGGATCCTGACACGTTCTGTTTTGCCGATCTCGAGGATAACCGCATTCTTGCCGTGCCGGCATTCGAAACCACGGTGAAGCGGGCGTTGGAACTCATTGTGCTGGATTATGCAAGCCCGATGCAAATGGGCCTGTCGGCAGCCTTGCAGCCAAACCAACGGTTTCGCGACAGCAAAATGGATGTCGCGGTTGTCCGCTTCTCCACCCAGTTCGGTCCCGGATATACCAACATGGGCAGCCCAATCAGCCGTGCGGTGCACACGCTTGCGGGCAGGGACGGTCTGATGGAAGGGACGGGATATGGCGGCATGCCGCTGGTGCCTTTGTGGAACAGAATTGCGATTGCCCCTCTGCTCTATGTGCGTGATACGGCGAGCGCGCTCGTACGCATGATGCAAGCCGAGCAACTCGCGCACCAAGTATATAATTTGTCGAGCGGATACACCACCAGCCCACGCGAGCAGTTGCTGGCTCTTTACCGGATCGCGCCGAATGCAGCCGACCTGTTGCATGTCGACCCGGAGGCCCTTCGCGCCGAGCCATATCGAACAGGTAGCTTCAATGCCAACCTGTTGCAGCAGGATATCGGGTGGACATCTGGATTTTCATTTGAGCAGGCGGTGGAGGACTATATCCGCTGGCTGCAAGATCATCCTTACTGACGCGGTTGTTGGCCTCCGCCATCAATACCGATCAACGCGCCGAAACCCTGGTTTGCAAATGGAGGTGTGTTTGATCGTGGCGTTGTCGCGCATGGCAGCCGCGATCATGTCGATCACCGCGAGGGTGGTCATCGCTTGGAGATACGGGCGAAGATTGTCGTCCTCAGACTCAGATCCTGGGTGCATCGGCATATTTGAGCCTGTTGCCGGAGAGGCCGGTCCTGGGTGCGCCACAAAGGCACCTCGGTGCATCGGAGAGGGCCTAACGCTGAAACGGTGATTGGTGCGAGTCTTGGCGGGTGAAGGCGCGGTGCCTTCCCCGGAGCTTCTCCATGACCCCGACCAAGCTGCTGATCGGCCAGATTGTGGTCACCTTCGCGATCGTCCTTTTCGGGATCTGGCTGGCTACCGAATGGGCGGCCTGGCGGCTGGCATGGCAGGCGGAACTGGGGCCGCCATGGTTTCTGATCGGTCCCTTGCCGATCTACCGCCCCTGGTCGATCTTCCCGTGGTGGTATCACTTCGATGCCTATGCCCCGCATATCTTTGCGCGAGCGGGGATGATCGCCGGGGCCAGCGGCATCGCAGGCTGCGCCGCCGCGATCATCGGCTCGCTGTGGCGAGCGCGGCAGGCGCATAACGTCACCACCTATGGCTCGGCCCGCTGGGCCACGCACCGCGAGGTGGAATGCGCCGGGCTGCATCGGGATTCCGGCGTTTTCCTTGGCGCGCTCAATGGCCGCTATCTGCGCCACGATGGCCCCGAACACGTCATGGCCTTCGCGCCCACCCGCTCGGGCAAGGGCGTCGGGCTGGTGGTGCCGACGCTGCTCAGCTGGACCGGCAGCGCCATCATCCACGACATCAAGGGCGAGAACTGGCAACTGACCGCCGGCTGGCGCGCGCGCTTCAGCCATGCGCTACTGTTTAACCCCACCGATGCCCGCTCGGCGCATTACAACCCGCTGCTCGAAGTGCGGCGCGGCACCGATGAAGTGCGCGATGTGCAGAACATCGCCGATATTCTCGTCGATCCCGAAGGCGCGCTGAGCCTGCGCAACCATTGGGAGAAAACTGCACATAGCCTGCTGGTCGGCGCGATCCTGCATGTGCTCTATGCCGAGGAAGACAAGACCTTGGCGCGTGTTGCCACCTTCCTCTCCGATCCGCAGCGCCCGTTTACCGCGACCTTGAAGCGGATGATGAGCACCAACCATCTCGGCACGCCCGAGGCCCCCAAGGTGCATCCGGTGGTGGCGAGCGCCGCGCGCGAAGTGCTGAACAAGAGCGAGAACGAACGCTCGGGCGTGCTGTCCACTGCCATGTCGTTCCTTGGCCTCTATCGCGATCCCACCGTTGCCGAAGTCACCTCGCGCTGCGACTGGCGCATTGCTGATCTGATGGAGGGGGCGCGGCCGGTGTCGCTCTATCTGGTGATCCCGCCCTCGGACATCTCACGCACCAAGCCGCTGGTGCGCCTGATCCTCAACCAGATCGGCCGCCGCCTCACGGAAAAGCTCCATGGCCAGGAGGGCAGGGCAGGGCGTCATCAGCTGCTGATGATGCTCGACGAGTTTCCTGCGCTCGGCCGCCTCGATTTCTTCGAGACCAGCCTCGCCTTCATGGCCGGTTATGGCTTGCGCGCTTTCCTCATCGCCCAGAGCCTCAACCAGATCGAGAAGGCCTACGGCGAACATAATTCCATTCTCGACAATTGCCATGTCCGTATCGCCTTTGCCACCAATGACGAGCGCACCGCGCGGCGCATCTCCGATGCGCTGGGGCAGGCCACTGAACAGCGCGCCATGCGCAACTATGCCGGGCATCGGCTGGCGCCCTGGCTCGCCCATGTCATGGTCAGCCGGCAGGAGACCGCTCGCCCGCTGCTGACCCAGGGCGAGGTGATGCAATTGCCCGCCGCCGATGCGCTGGTGATGATCGCCGGCATGGCGCCGATCCGCGCCAAAAAGCTGCGCTATTACGCCGATGGCAATTTCATCGTCCGGGCCCTCGCGGCCCCCGAACTGGGCGCCGGCCGCTACCGCGATGCACCTGCGCTCCGCAACAATGACTGGGGCACATTCGCCCGCCGTCCGGACGCTCGGCTGGCTCGCGCCGCCGATGCCGCCAGTGGCGAAGATGAGGGTGGCCTCCAGCACCAGCGCCACCCCGGTCTGGCCGAAGAGGTCACGAAGAAGCCAGAACCGCCCCGCCAACTCGATCTGCTCGGCCTCGAGCGCGACGACAGCGATCCCGCCACCGATCAGCGCGCCATGGACCGCGCCAGCAGCCGCGCGGCGGTGATCCGCGCCCGCGCGATCAACGAGGGCGAGGGCCGCGATGCCGGTTCGGACCGCGACAGCCTCCCCGATTTCTGAAGGACCCTCCATATGCCCTCCCGCCCCAAGCGCGTGCGCTACCAACTGTTCCTGCCTGAAGAGCTGAGCCAGCGCCTCGAAACCCTCGCCGCCAAGCCCGGCGCGTCCAAGTCCGGCATCCTCACCGATGCGCTGACCGCCTGGCTGACCCGGCAGGCCGCCAGCGATCTGGAAAACCGCTTTTCTCAGCGGCTCGACCGCCTGTCGCTGACGCTGGGACGCGTGGAGCGCGATGGCCATGTGCTGATCGAGAGCCTTGCCTTGTTCATCCGCTATCAGCTGATGGTGCAGGCCCCGCTGGCCGAGGGCGATGATGTTACCCGTGCGGTGGGCCGTGATCGCTTCAACGCCTTTGTCGCCCGGGTAGGCGAGGCGATGGCCACTGGCAGCCGCAGCTTTCCCGCCAAGGCCGGCGACACGGGAACGGGGCGATGAGCGAGGCGCTGTCCGCAGAACGCCGCCGCGCCATGCTGCGCACCGCGATGGGGCCGACCATTGGCGCTGCGCTGGCCGATCCCTTAGTCATCGAGATCATGGTCAACCCCGATGGCCATCTGTGGCTCGATCGGCTGGGCGAAGGCCGCAGCGATACAGGCACGATCTATGAACCGGCACAGGTTGAACGCATCATCCGCCTGGTTGCCAGCCATGCCCGCAGCGAGGCCCATGCCGGGGCGCCGATCATCTCGGCCGAACTGCCGCCGCATGGCGAGGGGGCGGGCGAACGCTTCGAAGGCGTGTTGCCGCCGGTGAGTTTGGCCCCCTGCTTTGCCATCCGCAAACCCGCCGCGAAGATCTACCACCTCGCCGATTACGTCCACGACGGCATCATGACGCCCGCCATGGCCGACCATCTCGCCGAGGCGGTGGCCGAGCGCTGCAATATCCTCGTCGTCGGCGGCACCTCCTCGGGCAAGACCACGCTGGCCAATGCCCTGCTCGCCGAGATGGCGGATCTGGATGAGCGAGTGATCCTGATCGAAGATACGCGCGAGCTGCAATGCGCTGCCCCTGATGTGGTGGCGCTGCGCACCCGCACCATCGGCGCGGCCACCACTGGCCAGGTAACGATGGCCGATCTGGTGCGCTCGACGCTGCGTCTGCGGCCGGACCGGATCATCGTCGGCGAGGTGCGGGGCCGCGAGGCGCTCGACATGCTCAAGGCTTGGAACACCGGGCACCCCGGCGGCATCGCCACCATCCACGCCAATAGCGCCGTGGCCGCGCTCTACCGCCTCGAGCAATTGGTGCAGGAAAGCGTCGTCACCGTACCGCGCCGCCTGATCGCCGAAGGCATCGACCGCATCGTCTTCATCGCCGGGCGCGGTCGCGCGCGCCGGATCGAGACCATCCTGCGCGTCGATGGGCTCGATCCGGACGGCTTCTACGATTTCACCGACCTCACCCCGCAAGCCTGATCCACGCCCCAAGGAGAACCGCCGTGTCCAATAGCCTGATTGCCCGCCGCCCGCTGGTCAGCAGCGTCGCCGCACTGTCCGCCAGCCTGATCCTCTCCACCAGCGCCTATGCCTCGGGTTCGGGGATGCCGTGGGAGCAGCCACTGCAGCAGGTGCTGGAATCGGTGCAGGGGCCGGTAGCCAAGATCGTCGCCGTGATCATCATCATCACCACTGGCCTCACACTGGCCTTTGGCGAGACAGCGGGTGGTTTCCGGCGGCTGATCCAGATCGTCTTCGGCCTGTCGATCGCCTTTGCCGCTTCCAGCTTCTTCCTCTCCTTCTTCAGCTTCGGCGGTGGGGCGCTGATCTCGTGAGCGGCCCCAATGGCACCTACAGCGACCACCCTATCGCGGGTTTCGAGGCCCCGATCCACCGCGCGCTGACCGAGCCGATTCTGCTGGGCGGGGCGCCGCGTGTCATCGCCATCGTCAATGGCACGCTGGCGGCCGCCCTCGGTCTCGGCTTGCAGCAGTGGCTGGCTGGCCTCGGTGCCTGGGTGCTGGGTCACACGTTGGCGGTGTTCGCTGCCAGGCGTGACCCCGATTTCGCACCGGTGCTGGTGCGCCACCTGCGCCAGAAAGGCTTCCTCACATGTTGAATCTCAAGGAATACCGCGCGCAGGCTGACAGGCTGGCCGACCATCTGCCCTGGGCGGCACTGGTGGCGCCGGGCGTGGTGCTGAACAAGGATGGCAGTTTCCAGCGCACCCTGCGCTTTCGCGGCCCCGATCTGGAATCAGCGACCGAAGCCGAATTGATCTCGGCCTGCGCGCGGGCCAACAATGTGCTTAAACGTTTCGGTTCGGGCTGGGCGCTGCATATCGAGACCGACCGCTGCCCTGCCGCCGCCTATCCCGACAGCACCTTTCCCGATGCGGCGAGCTGGCTGGTCGATGCGGAGCGCCGGGCAGCCTTCGTCGCCGAAGGCGCGCATTTCGAGAGCCGCTATTATCTGACGCTGACCTTCCTGCCGCCCGCCGATCAGGCCGACAAGGCAGGCCGCGCCTTGCTCGAGCGTGGCGATGCCGGGCAGGGGCGTGACTGGCATCAGGCGCTGGGCACTTTCATCGGCGAGACGACCCGCGCGATGGATCTGTTCGCCGGTTTTATGCCGGAGATCGCGCCGCTCGATGACGGCGAGACGCTGAGCTATTTGCACGGCACCATCTCGAACCGCCGCCACCGGCTCGCCGTGCCGGTAACACCGATGTATCTCGACGGCATGCTCTGCGATACGCCGCTGACCGGCGGGCTGGAGCCGATGCTGGGCGAGCACCATTTGCGTACACTGACCGTGCTGGGTTTTCCCGGCGCCAGTCGGCCGGGGCTGCTCGATCAGCTCAACCATCAGGATTTCGCCTATCGTTGGGTGACCCGCTTTATCGCGCTCGACAAGCAGGAGGCGAGCAAGGTGCTGACCCGCCTGCGCCGCCAGTGGTTCAACAAGAGGAAGTCCGTCACCGCCCTGCTGCGTGAGGTGATGTACAACCAGCCAACCCAGCTGATGGACAGCGACGCCGACAACAAGATGGTTGATGCCGATCTGGCATTACAGGCGCTGGGCGGCGATCATGTGGCGTTCGGTTATCTCACCACTACCATCACCGTGATGGATGCCGACCGGGCAAGGGTGGAAGACAAGGCCCGCGCGGTCGAGCGCATCGTCAACGGTCTGGGCTTCACCACCATCCGCGAGGGCGTCAATGCCGTCGAGGCGTGGCTCTCCAGCCTGCCCGGGCAGACCTATGCCAATGTCCGCCAACCGCTGGTGCATACGCTGAACCTGGCCCACCTGATGCCGCTGTCCTCTGTCTGGGCCGGGGCAGTGCGCAATGCTCACCTCGATGGCCCGCCGCTGCTCTATGCCAGGACCAGTGGCTCAACCCCGTTTCGCCTTTCCACCCACGTCGGCGATGTCGGCCATATGATGATCGCCGGCCCGACCGGGGCGGGCAAGTCAGTGCTGCTCGCCCTGCTGGCGCTGCAATTCCGCCGCTATCCGGGCAACCAGATCTATATCTTCGACAAGGGCTTCTCCGCCCGTGCTGCTGTTCTGGCGATGGGCGGCGCGCATCACGCGCTGGGGCTGGGCGGGGAGGCGCAGGCGACCCGCGCTATCGCTTTCCAGCCCCTGCGGCATATTGACCGCGACGAGGAACGCGCTTGGGCGGCGGAATGGATTGGCGCGCTGCTGGCCCATGAACAGGTTGCCATCACCCCTGAGGTCAAGGAAGCCGTGTGGTCGGCGCTGGTCAGCCTCGCCAGCGCGCCGCCAGAGGAACGCACGCTGACCGGGTTTGGCCTGTTGCTGCAATCGGCATCGTTGCGCGCCGCGCTGGCGCCTTACACGCTCGAGGGACCGTTCGGCCGCCTGCTTGATGCCGCCGAGGACGATCTGGCGATTGCCGATGTGCAATGTTTCGAGACCGAGGCGCTGATGGGGCAGGCGGGTGTCGTCGCCCCGGTGCTGACCTATCTGTTCCACCGCCTCGAAGCCCGCTTCACCGGCCGCCCGACACTGCTGGTGCTCGACGAGGCCTGGATTTTCCTTGATCATCCCCTGTTCGCCGCGCGCATCCGCGAATGGTTGAAAGTGCTGCGCAAAAAGAATGTCAGCGTGGTGTTTGCGACGCAAAGCCTCGCCGACATCGCCGACAGCACCATCGCGCCCGCCATCATCGAAAGCTGCCCGCAGCGGATACTGCTGCCCAATGACCGGGCGATCGAGCCGCAAAGCCGTGCCAGCTATGAACGCTTCGGCCTCAACCACGCCCAAATCGAGCTGATCAGCCGGGCGACGCCCAAGCGGCAGTATTACCTGCAATCGGCGCGCGGCAATCGCCTGTTCGAATTGGGGCTGGGGCCTGTCGCACTGGCGCTGGCCGGGGCTTCCAGCCCCGATAGCCAGGCCCGGATCGATGCCCTTCTCGCCAATCATGGCAGCGCCGATTTTGCCGACCATTTTCTGCGCCAGGCCGATCTTGCCTGGGCTGCTGATCTGCTGCCCCGCTTCCCGGGCGCGCCGGCCTGATCCTTGCGTTCCCGGCGATCCCCAGCGCCCGCCTCATCATCTCCCGTCCCCCGCTAACCTTCGTGAAGGAGTCTCCCCATGCCGACCTCTTCTCCCCGCCCGATGCGCCACCATCTTGCCGCCGGTGCGCTCGCCATTGCCGCCACGGGCGCGCTGTTTCTGTCGTTCACCACTATCAGCCCGCCGGCACAGGCCTTCATCGTCTTCGATCCCAGCAATTACGGGCAGAACCTCCTCACTGCCGCTCGCGCGCTGCAACAGATCAACAACCAGATCACCATGCTGCAAAATCAGGCGAGGAGCCTGATCAATCAGGCCAGGAACCTCACCACCATCAGCTTCCCCGAGTTGCAGGCGCTGCAGCAGACCCTGCAACAGATCGACCGGCTGATGAGCCAGGCGCAGGGCATTCAGTTCAAGGTTGCCAGCCTCGATCAGCAGTTCAAGGCGCTGTACCCGACCAGCTTCAATGCTGTGCTGACCCAGAACAGCCAGGTGGCGACGGCCCGCGCCCGGCTTACCACCGCGATGGCCGCCTATCAGCAGACCATGACCGTGCAGGCGCAGGTCGTCGAGAACATCTCGGCGGATGAGGCGACGCTGGCTGGCATCGTCGCGCGCAGCCAGGGCGCTGAAGGCGCCTTGCAGGTCGCGCAGGCGACCAATCAGCTCTTGGCGCTGATCGCCAAGCAGCAGTTCCAGCTACAGCACCTGATGGCCGCCCAATATCGCGCAAATGCGCTTGGTCAGGCCACCGCCACCCAGGCGCAGGCCGACGCGCAAGGCGCCACCACCAAATTCCTCGGCTCCGGCAGCGCCTACACCCCCCAATAGGCGCCTGCCGTCGAGCGGCGGCTGTCCTCGCGCATGGGGATTGCCGCCTGCACCTGCCGCGGGGTTCGTCTCTCCCGCGCTCCCCGGCGAGCCCCGCGGCCTTTTTCCCCTTCCCCAGCCAGGACATGCCGAGATGAACGACCTCAACGTCATCGACCAGTTCATGACCGCCTTCACCCGCTACATCGACAGCGGCTTCGGGCTGCTCGGCGGCGATGTCCATTTTCTGACTGTCACGCTGATTGGCATCGACATCACGCTTGCCGGCCTGTTCTGGGCGATGGGCGGCGAGGACAATGTGCTCGCTCGCCTGATCAGGAAGATCCTTTATGTCGGCGCCTTCGCCTTCATCCTGAACAGCTTCTCCTCGCTCAGCACGATCATCTTCAATTCCTTCGCGCAGGCGGGGATCACCGCAAGCGGCGGTTCGATCTCGGCGGCCGATCTCCTCAAACCCGGCAAGCTTGCTGGCACGGGCTTCACCGCCGCCTGGCCGCTGCTGCAGCAGGTGAACCAGTATCTCGGCTTTACCACCTTCTTCCAGAACTTCCTGACCATCGCCGTGCTGCTGATCGCCTGGCTGATCGTCATTCTCGCCTTCTTCATTCTCAGCGTTCAGCTGTTCGTCACCATCCTCGAATTCAAGCTGACCAGCCTCGCCGGCTTCATCCTCGTGCCTTTCGCGCTGTGGGGCCGCACCCATTTCCTCGCCGAGCGGGTGCTGGGCAATGTTGTCACCTCGGGCATCAAGGTGATGGTGCTCGCCATCATCGTCGGCATCGGCTCGACCTATTTCAGCCAGTTCACCACCGCCCTGCAGGGCCAGCAGCCCGACATCGGGCAGGCGATGAGCCTTGTCCTTGCCAGCCTTGCACTGTTCGGTCTTGGCATCTTCGGTCCCGGTATCGCCACCGGCCTTGTCGCCGGAGCCCCGCAACTGGGGGCCGGATCGGCTGCCGCCACCACGGCGCTTGCCGCCGGAGGGCTGGCCGCTGGCGGCATGGCTGGCGCGGGCGCGGCGCGCCTCGCGGGCAGTGCTGGTCTGGGCGCGATCCGTGCCGGCACGGCGATGGGATCGGCGGCTTCCACCGCCTACAAGCTGGGGCAGGAGACGGCAGGGTCTGCCAGCGTCGGTGCGGGGCTGGGCGGCATCGCCACTGCTGCATCCGGCATGGCCGAGAAGGGCATCAAGGCTGCCGCCGAGCGCATGGCCGCGCCGCTGCGGGCCAGCGCAGAGCAGGGGCGGCAGGCTGCCTGGGGGGCAGGCGCCACGAGGCAATCGGCTGCAGGCGCTGCCGGTGGTGCAGGCGCCGCTGCGGGTGCCCCCGCTGGCAGCGCCCCCGATGCCATGCCTGCCTGGGCACGCGATCTGCAATCCACCCAAACCGCCCGTCACCACCGCCAGATGGCCATCCACGCCCTGCAATCGGGCGATCGCGGCGGCCATGGCGCCACCCCCGACATCGACGAAAAGGACTGACCCATGCCCTTCAAACGCGCGCTTCAACGCTATGGCAAGACGCCCGAACCCGAGACCCCTTACCAGCGGGCTGGTCAACTCTGGGACGAGCGCATCGGTGCGGCTCGCGTGCAGGCGAGGAACTGGCGGCTGATGGCCTTCGGCACGCTGGCGCTGGCCACCGGTCTGGCAGCCGCGCTGGTCTGGCAGGGGGCACAGAGCCGGGTCGTGCCCTATGTGGTGGCGGTGGATCGGCTTGGGCAAGCGCAGGCCGTCGCTCCCGCTGACAAGGCTTATCAGCCAACCGATCCGCAGATCGCCTGGTTCCTCGCCCACTTCATCACCGATGTGCGCGGCCGCTCGCTCGATCCGGTGTTGATGCGCGCCAATTGGTTGGCTGCCTATGGTTTTGTCACCCAGCGCGGGGCTTTGTTCCTCGGTGATTATGCGCGCAGCAATGATCCCTTTGCGGATGTGGGCGAGAAGACCACTTCCATCGAAGTCACCAGCGTCGTGCGCGCCTCGGACAGCAGCTTTCAGGTCAAATGGACCGAGAGCAGCTATGCGCGCGGTAGCCTCGCCGGCACATCGCATTGGACGGCGATCCTCACCGTTCAGCTGAAGCCGCCGCATAGCGCTGACGTCCTGCGCAAGAACCCGCTCGGTCTTTATGTCGATGCCATCGACTGGAGCCGGGAGCTGGAGCCGGGCGGAGATCAGCCCGCCGGTCGCGCCGCGCCCAGTCCCGCATCTGGGGCCAGTCCCGCTGTCCTCCCGCAACCCTGATCGGAGAACTCTCCCATGAAATACGCCCCTGTTCTGATGGCTTTGCTTGCCATCGCCGGCCCCGTCAGCGCGCAAACGGCGCCGGGGGTGGCCCCTCCGCCTGCGGCCACACCGTCGGTAGTAGAAAATACGAAACCGAGCGCCATGCGGCCCGGCTCAGTGGCATCGAAGGTGGAGGTGGTGCCCTTGCGCCATGGGCAGGGCGTGCGGCACCACACCCGCCATCATCCCGCCAGCCTATCGCCCGCCGAACAGCGGGTGCGCGCCGCCAATCATGAAGCGACGGCGGAACCGCAGGTCGCCGGTTTCCTCAACGCGCTGCAAGTCTATCCTTACAGCGATGGCGTGCTTTACCGTCTGCTGGCTGCGCCCGAGCGCGTGACTGATATCGCGCTTCAGCCGGGCGAGAGCATCGTCTCGGTGGCAGCGGGCGATACCGTGCGCTGGACGGTGGGCGATACCACCAGCGGCACGGGCGAGACCAAACAGGTGCATATTCTGGTCAAGCCCTTCGCCGCTGGCCTCACCACCAATCTCATCGTCACCACCGACCGGCGTACCTATCACCTGCAACTGGCCAGCACGGCTGTCACTGCCATGGCGGCACTGTCCTGGACCTATCCGCAGGATGCGCTGATTGCCATCCGGCGTAACCAGGCAGAGGCGCGCGAGGCGATGCCGGTGGCGTCCGGGCTGGCCATCGAGCATCTCGACTTTGCCTATGCCATCACCGGCGACAATCCGGCCTGGCGACCCTTGCGCGCTTTCGACGATGGGCGGCAGACCTTTATCGAGTTCCCCGCATCGATTGCCGTGGGTGAGGCGCCGCCGCTGTTCGTCATCGGCGAGGTGGGCGATGCCCAACTGGTCAACTATCGCATGGTCGGGCGCTTCTATGTGGTTGATCGCCTGTTTGCCGCCGCCGAATTGCGCCTTGGCGGCAAGAAGCAAGCCGTCGTGCGGATCGCCCGCACCACCGAACGCGCCCACCACCGTGCGGGAGGGAAGGTGTCATGAGCGATACGCCTGAAGCGGCTCCTCCCACCGCCCCCAAGCTCGATCCTGAAACGCTGGTTTTACGTGGCAGCCCGCGCCGTGTCGTGCGCTTCCGGCGCGGGGCCATCGTTTTGCTCGCCGCGCTTGGATCGACGGTGCTGGTCGGCGTGACCTGGCTGGCGTTGAAGCCCGCCGCGCTGCGTAGCATGGCCAGCGGGGAGGATGCGGCGATGTCCGCTGCCAGGGCTACGCCCGAGCCGCTGGCCGGCGCCCCCAAGACCTATGGGGATGTGCCCAAACTCGGCGCGCCGCTCCCCGGCGATCTGGGCAAGCCCATTCTCGATCAGCAGCAGGCGCAGGGCATGATAACGCCCGGTGGTGAGGTGGATCATGCCGATGTCGAGCAGCAGCGCCTCGCCAGCGAACGCAAGGCCGCGCGCGAGTCCGGGGTGATCGTGCAGGTGGCAGGTGGCAACCGCGTTGGCGCGACAGGATCGGCATCCCCGGTCGCTGCTGCCAGCGATGAGAGCAAGCCCGGCCATCTGGCGCTCGATCCTGATCACGATCCCAACAACCAGCAGCGCAAGGCCGATTTTCTGGCCAGCAAGGACGACAAGGGCGATCTGAACCCCCATGCGCTGGTGCGTCCCACGTCGCCCTATACGTTGACCGCTGGCACCATCCTTGCCGCCAGCCTGATCACCGGGCTCAACTCCGACCTGCCCGGCATGGTCACGGCGCAGATTACCGAGAGCGCCTATGACACCGTGACCGGGCACCTGCTGCTGATCCCGCAAGGCTCGCGGCTGATCGGCAGCTACGATAGCGTGGTGGCCTTCGGGCAGAAGCGGGCGCTGGTGGTGTGGCAGCGCATCATCCTGCCGGACGGCTCCTCGATCCGCATCGACAATATGCCCGCCAGCGACACCGTCGGCTATGCCGGTCTTGCCGATAAGGTGGACTTCCACACCTGGCAGTTGCTGAAAGGCGTGGCGCTGTCCTCGCTGCTTGGCGTCGGCACGCAGTTGAGCTTTGGCAGCAACGAAAGCGACCTCATCCGCGCGATCCGCGAATCGACCCAGCAAAGTGCGGCGCGCGCCGGCGACCAGATCGTCGCCCATGCCCTCAACATCCAGCCGACCATCACCGTTCGGCCGGGCTGGCCGCTGCGCGTGGTGGTCAACAAGGATATCGTGCTGCCCCGTGCCTGGCAGGGGCGGTGAGCCATGGCCGGGATCAAACTGCCCAGGCTGCCTGACCGCACGCCGGTCAAGCTGACGATTACCGTCAGCCCGGACTTGCACCACATGCTGGCGCGCTATGCGCAGTTCTATCGCGAGACCTACCACCAGGAGGAAACGGTGGCCGAGCTCGTGCCGGCGATGCTCGGCGCCTTCCTGCGTGGCGACAAGGCCTTTGCCCAATGGTGTCGGGATGCGGCCGCACCGCACGGATAAGGGTGCTGATCCGGCGTTCGCTCCACCGGTGCAGCCGCCGGCGGATTTCATTACCGTCGATGAATTCGCCAGCCTTGCCCGCCTGTCCCGCCGGCAGATCGACCGCTTGCGTCAGCGCCGCCCGACAGGGTTCCCACGCGAATATGAGCTTGGCAGCGGGCTGAGCAAGTTCCGCAGGTGCCCGCGTTTCAAACGTGTCGAGGTGGAGCGCTGGCTGGATTCCCGCGCCTTGTGGTAAGGCGCCGTTGCCGGCACTGGCAATATTTGCCGATAGGGGGCGTCAGAGGTGTCAGCCTATTCGGTCCCTGCTGGCGGCGTCTTCGTGCATCGGATCATCGGGCCCGGTCAGGACTATGACCGGGCCTTGCGACTGCGTTAGGCGGATCCTCCCGGTGCGGCATCGCCCGTTTGCGCCAGCGCCTGCCGGGTCCCCCAGGCGAATACCAGCCTGGTCGCGACTTGCGCTGATCCGGGCGTCGCCCCCATTACAAAGGCTGCGAGGTGCGGCGCTGAGCGGCCTTGTGAGCGTTGCGCCAGCCTGAGGCTGAACGCATAGCCCTGGCTGGCCCGGGCTCCAGGAACGCCCAGCGCGATGGCTACACCGGCACGCCTCGCAATATCAGCCACTTCCTGTTCCCACTTCAGAAACCACGCGCGCTTCTCGTCTTCCATCTCATAGAGATCGTAGGTGCGTTCCAATCCCTTCTTGACATGGTTGAGCATGGCCTCGGCGGTTTCGTAATCCACCTTCAGCCGCTTGGTGTTCGACCGCGCCGTGCGCCGGAAATCATGCGGGGTGAAGCGCTCGATCGGCCGGCCCGCGATCTTCTCCATGCGGGCGCGCACCCGGTCGCGGGCCGCGTACCACACCGAATTGTTGCGCGGGCCGTCGATCCGGATGGCGGGGAAAATCCATTCGCTGGCGCTGGCCATCAGTGAGCGCCCCCAAGGGCCAAGGGCGATGGAATGCGCGAAGGCATTCTTGGCTCGGCCGGCCGGGATGGTCCAGACGCCATCGACGACCTCGTCGCTTCTGGCCTGGGCCACTTCGGTGATGCGTGCCGCTGTCAGCAACCAGAGCAGCATCCCGCGCTGAAAGTCACGTTCCTCGGCCACCAGGGCTTGCAGGAACCATTCCAGCTCCAGCAGGCTCAGCTTGCGCGCGCGGGCGGTTTCCGGGAAGCGCAGATCGCCCAGGCGCCGGGAGGGATCGACCGTCAATCCGACCTCGAGGCCGCGCAGCGAGGCCGCCCAGCCAAAGAACACCTTGAGTTCGGCAGCGAGGCGATTGGCGCGCACCTTGGCGCACTTGCCCTTGGCTTCCACCAGCCGGATCAGGTCCACCTCGGTCACTTCATAGATGCTGCGTTTGGCGAGCGTTGGCGCGATGTCGCGGGTATAGATGCCCAGCTTGTCCTTGATCGTGCGCGGCTTGTTCTGGCGCTTGGCACGCGAGGAACGTCCCTCGCACACCGCCCGCATGTAGAGGGCATGCGCCCTGGCAACGGTCATCGAGGCGCGGACCCTTTCCTCACGCAGAACAACGCGCGGGTCGATGCCCGCTTCGGTCTGGGTGTTCAACTCGCGGGCCCATTCACGCGCGGCGGCGATGGTCTGGGCGGGGAAGGCCTGGCCGAACATCGTCACCATGATGTCGGTGCCGGCGACCTGGCGGCGATAGCGCCAGCGTTTTCGGCCGCTGCCCAGCACTTCGATAGCCAGGCCAGGGGTCAGCAGATCGGCCAGAATGCCCTTCTGCAGGGCATCGATCGATGCGGGGGTCAATGTCACTTTCTTTGCCATAAGTCCGACTCCGGTCGGCTCCCGGCACAGAAAATCATGGCGGAAATCATGGCGGAATAGCCGTCAAACCCGGTCTGGCCGAGGCCAGCCGGGTCTAGCTGAAGCGCTGTCAGATTTGGCCGTAAGTCACTGCGCGAAAACCGAAATGCGAGGACTTAACTGGCTGGGGCGGGAGGATTCGAACCTCCGCATGGCGGTACCAAAATCTAATGCGGCACCGCAGGCCACGCTCCAGCCTCGTTAAGACCCGCAGATT
>Ga0207806_1000004_pt1 | contig 46474 bp, 43 predicted proteins | sample LuqExpMetageno72_FD_187829 | JGI IMG/M metagenome (GOLD analysis project Ga0207806, IMG submission 187829) | Tropical forest soil microbial communities from Luquillo Experimental Forest, Puerto Rico - Sample 72 (SPAdes) | ecosystem: Environmental > Terrestrial > Soil > Tropical forest ...
GTGGCGTATTCGCCGTGACATCGAAGGCAAGCCGGTCTTTTTCGCGGTGCTGGAGGGGAAGTGCCGGGTCGTGTCGTCGGGCCGCCCGCCGATCATCGTGCGTCAGGGCGATTTCGTGCTTTCGCCATCAACCAGCGATCACGTCGTGGAAAGCATTGATGCGCCGCCGCATGGCATCGCGATGATGCCGGTGGAAATCGGCGAGGGGCGATTTCGCATCGGGCCGCCTGCAGAGCCGGTCAATCTGCGGATGCAGGTCGGGCTGTGCAGCTTTTCCTCGCCTGATGCCGCTTTGCTCGTGTCGCTGTTGCCGGCGATGATTGTGGCGCGCGGGGCGCCACGGCTTGCGCTGTTGCTGCAACTGGTGGGCGATGAAACCCGTCACACGAGGCCGGGACGCGAATTGGTGCTGGAACGCCTGCTCGAGGTGTTGCTGATCGAGGCGCTGCGCTTTGGCGCCGATGTCACGTCCGTACCAAGTGTCGCGCGTGGGCTGTCGGATGAACGCCTGGTTTCCGCCTTGCGCGCCATGCATGGCTGGCCTGCGCGTGGCTGGACGGTTGCCGATCTCGCCGCCGAAGCGGCGATGTCGCGCTCGGCTTTTTGTGCGCGCTTTCATCGCGTCGTCGGGCTGCCGCCGATGGAATACCTGCTGGCGTGGCGCATGGCGCTGGCCAAGCGTCTGTTGCGTACGCGTGAACTTGCTATCGAACATGTTGCCGCCCAAGTCGGCTATGGTTCGGCAAGCACGTTCAGCACCGCTTTTGCCCGCCATGTCGGGATGCCGCCGATGCGCTATGTTCGGTCGATGGTTTTGGTTTGACAAGGACGGCTGGCTTTTATCCGAATTCTTCGCGCATTGTGAGCGGTTAGGCAGGCCGCAAAGTCTTAGGCCGTTCGTTCAGGGCCAACAGAAGTCATTTGAATGATCGACTGCTCTTGGAGAGATTGAGTAGGCTCCTGAACGACCGCTATGAGGGCGTCCTCATTTTGGCTAGATGATGCCATGACGCAGCGTTTAAGCCTTATTTCCTTGCTGGTTGCCGATTATGATCAGGCAATCGACTATTTTGTCGGCACGCTCGGGTTTGAATTGCGCGAGGATACGCCGCTGGGGAATGGCAAAAGGTGGGTTGTGGTGGCACCGCAAGGCGCAGTCGGCGGGTTGCTGCTTGCCCGCGCCTTGGGCGAAAAGCAAATGCGTGCCATCGGCGACCAAAGCGGTGGCAGGGTCTTTCTCTTCCTTGAAACCGACGATTTTGTCCGCGACCACCTCGCCTACACACAGCGCGGGGTGCGCTTTGTCGAGGAACCGAGGCATGAGCCTTACGGTGTCGTTGCCGTCTTCGAGGATCTCTATGGCAACCGGTGGGATCTTGTTCAGCACAAGCGGCAAGGCGCATGGACCTGATGTGCCGCGATCGCCGGCAATCAGCCGCACTGGCTGAGCAGCGCGTTGCGTTCTTGGTCCTTGGGGCGGCCAAACCGTGTAAACATGTCTTTCAGTTCGGCAAGTTCGGGCAGGAAAATCATGGTGTCATCAAGCATGATCATACGCCGCGTCTGCGGTATCATCGGGCGCCACATACCATCGAGGTAGCGCAGTTCGAAGTTGGCCATGAATTCTACTACCAATGGGCATGATTGCCAGCGCCCGAATATCTCGGATCGGAAGCGCGGATGAGGTGCAGGCACGGCCTGCTCAAGACCAATTCTGGGAAACAGCCGCCTGGCGTCTTCCACACTGATCATGACATCTACATCTGAAACCTGGATCGGTCTGGCACCATAAAGCGCTGCAGCGGCACCGGATATGATCCACCATGGGGAGTGCGCATCTTGCAAGACCCAGCCGACGGCCCGGATCGTATCATGTAGGGGAGCCGGTAAGTTTATGGCCACATCAATGCCCGGTTGACGATCCAACAACAAGGTCCGCCACCAGTCATCCCAATGGTCTTGATCATTCTCAATGGGCCTTACCATGAATGGAGTGACAGTTGGGGCGGTGCGATGGAACTGCCTAATGTCTTCTTTGAGGGCGGCAAATGTCATGTTGGCATATGGAATTTGCCTATACGGTCCAGGCTTTAGCCCATTATCCAGCGCCCTTGCCTTTGCCTGAGCCTTCTGGGGCCGCGATAGCCTTCTTGGCGAGGGCCAAAAACTGCTTGCGCTCAATCGGTGTCAGGTTTGCCAGAATTTGGGGTTGGAGATCCCGGACAACCGGAAGCAGTCCATTGAAAAGCGCATCGCCAGCGGCCGTTAGCCGGAGAACCCGTGCTCGCTTGTCCACGGTGCTCACCGATCTTTCGACGAGACCCTTGGCGATCAGCCTGTTCAGTACCTCGCCAATGGTTGGTCGGTCATAAGCGATCAGCGCAGCTACACCGGCCTGATCAATGCCGGGATGAAGCCGGATGGCATCAAGCGCGGCGAATTGAACCGAGGTGATGTCGAATCCCGCGTCCCGGATGCAAGCCGTGAAAACCTGCGTCGATAATTGGTGGAGCCTGCGAATCAGGTGCCCCGCCATCTCATGCGTTTCCATAGGCTTCCTCCTTTGCCTGCCGTTGCCATGCGGTGTCGGGATCGCGCAAGCCTCAAAATAGAAAGTGCACTTATCTTTTGGTTGACGAAAATAGATTAGTACACTTATCAAATCCGCGTGGCCGGGCCGGTGGGCGTGCCGCAGTGGGAGACGGACAATGCAATATCATCTGAACGGGTTCCGTGCCGGAGATCCCGATGTGTCTGATGCGATGGAAACGGCGCGCGCGCAGGTTGCGACTTTGCCTGAAGCGGTGGACGTGCTGATCGCAGGGTGCGGGCCAGCGGGGTTGTGCCTTGCCGCGCAACTGGCGCGCGAGCCATCCATTCGCACCATGATCGTTGAGCCTAAGCTGGCTCCCATGGAGAAAGGGCAGGCCGACGGCATCAACGTCCGCTCGATGGAGATGTTTCAGGCTTTCGGATTTGCCGAAAAGGTGAAGCGCGAATCCGTCTGGATCAATGAAACGACATTCTGGAGCCCGGATCCTGAGCAGCCTTCGCGGATCCGACGGGTGGGCCGTGTGCAGGATGTTGCCGATGGCTTGAGCGAGATGCCGCACGTTCTGATCAATCAGGCCCGTGTCCATGACATGTTCCTTGATGTCATGCGCAACGCGCCGACCAGGCTGGAGCCGCACTATGGGCTGAAGGTGGCGACGCTGACTGTCGATCCGGATGCTGGCGATTATCCGGTGACTGTCACGCTTGAACACACAGCGCCCGACCGCGAAGGGCAAACCGAGACGGTGCGCGCGCGCTATGTGGTGGGATGCGATGGTGCACGGTCAAGCGTGCGCCGGTCGATTGGTGGCGCCCTGCACGGCGATGCCGCCCATCAGGCCTGGGGGGTTATGGATATCCTTGCGGTCACCGATTTTCCGGATTTCCGGATGAAGGCGATCATCCAGTCGGCCAGCGAGGGCACCATCCTGTTTCTGCCCCGCGAAGGGGGGTATCTTGTGCGCCTGTATGTCGAACTTGACCGGCTTGGGCAGGATGAGCGGGCCGCTGATCGTGGCATGGGGGTCGACGACATCATCGCCAAGGCGAAGCGCATTCTGGCTCCCTACACGCTGGATGTGAAGGAGGTGGTCTGGTCGTCGATCTACGAGATTGGCCATCGATTGACCGACACGTTTGACGATGTGCCTCGCGATCAGGCCTCGCATCGTACGCCGCGGGTGCTGCTGGCGGGCGATGCTTGTCACACCCACAGCCCGAAGGCGGGGCAAGGCATGAATGTGTCTATGGGTGATACGTTCAACCTCGGCTGGAAGCTGACCGCGGTTCTGACCGGGCGCGCGCCGCCAGCCTTGCTGCACAGCTATACTGCCGAGCGCCGCGCTGCGGCCAAGGCTCTGGTCGATTTCGATCACAGGTGGTCCCGTGTGGTGGGGGATCGGTCGGAAGAGGGCGGCGATGGGGGCATGCCCCGTTTCCAGCGGGAATTCATTGCCAATGGCGAATTCACGGCCGGGTTGACGGTGTGCTATGGGCCTTCGGAGTTGACCGGGGCGGGTTGCCATCAGGCGCTGGCTAAGGGCTTTCCTGTTGGCAAGCGGTTCCATTCTGCGCCAGTGGTCCGGCTGGCCGATGCCAAGCCCATGCAATTGGGTCATGCCATCGAGGCCGATGGACGTTGGCGCCTTTTCGCCTTTGCCGGGCAATCCGATCATGGCCAGCCCGGCGCCCCGATCGCGCAGCTTTGCGAATTTCTGGAGCATGGGCATGCGTCACCCTTGCGCCGAGTGACCCGCACGGGCGACGATATCGATGCGGTGATCGACCTTCGCGTGGTGTTTCAGCCGGGTTTCCGTCAGCTTGAATATGCGGACATGCCGTCGTTGCTGCGACCGCTCAAAGGCCGATATGGTCTGCGCGATTATGAAAAGATCTTCTGCGCCGTTGCGGAAGGCGGGGAGGATATCTTTACCTTGCGCGATATCGACCGAGCCCAAGGCGGACTGGTCGTTGTGCGGCCCGACCAATATGTGGCGGAGGTATTCCCTCTGACCGATCAAGCGGGCCTTGCCGCCTTCTTCGAGGGGATCCTGTTGCCGGCATGAAGGCGGCCCTGCCGTTCCTTTGGGCAGGACGACGTGCGTCGCTTTTTGGCCGAAGGAACGGTAGAGCGGGCGTTTTTCCGTCGTCGATGAGTAAAACGTCGGCGGTTGGGAACTCATTGAAATGGTGGGCGGTATCACCTCGGATTTCGTGGACCTCAAGGGATCCGCACCGCCAGGCTCTGCAATTATAGGGCCTGAGACTAATCCTGTGCCTGACCCTGGGCAATCGGTGTTTGGCCTGCATAGTGCAGGGCCCGGGCATCCAGCGTGATAGGGTCATTCATGTCGAAGCCCGCCACTTCATAAGCGCGATGGAAGTCGCGAATGTGGCGCATCATCCACAATTCTGCTGTCGCAGCATCCTGCGACAGGATCGCATCCGCGATAGCCTCATGCGCCGCCAGCAGGCGATGGCGCGCCTGAGGAAGAGTCTCGTAAAGATCGACGGTTGCCGAGAACATCAGCGCGCCGATGGGGGCGGCAGACAGCGACAGAGCCGAATTTCTGGCGGCTTCGGTTATGAGATGGTGGAACTCGGCATCGCTATGGAGGACATAATCATCGTCGTTGATATTCTGGCGCAGGCCCTCGATATTTTCTCGCAGGGCCTGCGCCAGCTTGTCGTTGATCCGCTGGGACGCAAGGCGTGCCGCGAACGGTTCGAGATGCATCTGCATTTCCCACAGCTCCATGAAACTGACTTTCATGAGGCCGAGGGCCTTGGTGACTACTGAACAGATTTCCGATGTTTCCGGAATGGAGATCGCCAGGCGCTTGCCTGCCGCCCGTTTCACGAAGCCGGCATTTTCCAGCGACCGTATGCCCTCGCGCACTGTTGAACGGTGCACGCCAAGCTGCACGGCCAGGTCACCTTCGGTAGGCAACAGTTCTCCCGCTTTCAGGCGGCCTGCAAGAATCTGCGCTTCTATCGCGCTGGCAACGCGCTTGTATCCCGGCTCAACACTGATTTGCTGTAGCAGGGCAGGCGTTTTTGACGATTGGCGCAAGAGGCGGTCCTTCTTCCGGTATAATCTTCGTGTTCAGCAGCAGCCTTAGCCGATGACATCCTGCATTGGGTAGGCCTCATTCCACGGTTGCCCAAGTGCTTCCCAAGCGCGCAGGGCAAAGCGATGCCCAAGCGGGGCAAGGCGGAGCGCTTCCGGGTCCGACGCGTTGCCGGCCATCGCCCGGTCGGCGATGCCGACGAAGATCACCGCAAAACGGAAGAGGGCAAAGGCGACGTGGAAGGGCTTGAGCGCCGGCACGCCGGCAAGCCTGTCGCTGTAATGCGCCACGAATTCCGCCTCTGAGGGAATGCCCTCGACGGTCTGCCCGTAAATCCCGCCATATTCATCAGGCGATGTATGCCATGGCATGCAGCAGAACCCGAGATCGGCGAGGGGGTGCCCCAATGTGGAAAGCTCCCAGTCGAGGACGGCTATCACGCGCGGCTCGACCGGATGCACCAGCATGTTACCCAGGCGGAAATCGCCATGGGCGATCGAGACCAGATGATCGTCCTCCGGCAAATCCTGTGCCAGGCGCTGCGCCAAGGCGCGGAGCGCCGGGTCCGGCGTACCCGTCGAAGCCTCAAGCTGCGATGTCCAGCGGTGCAGCTGACGCGCGAAATAGCTGCCGGGGCGACCGAAATCACCAAGGCCTACGCTTTCGGGACGAACGGCGTGCAGGCGTGCCAAGGTTTCCGCCATGGAGAGATAAAGGGCACGTCGTTCCTCGGCAGGGAGGTCGGGCAGAGCGCAATCGGAAAAGACCCGACCGGTCACGAATTCCATCAGGTAGAAGGGGGTGCCAAGCAATTCCGGATCGGCATGGAACAGCACGGGCGTGGGGACCGGCACATCCGTATGGCTCAGGGCTTCCATCACCCTGTATTCCCGGTCGATCGCATGGGCGCCGCGCAGGATTTCCCCATTGGGCTGTTTGCGCAGAACCATGTCCCTGTCGCCATGGCGGACCCGATAGGTCGGGTTCGATTGCCCGCCGCTGATACGGTCGATCCGGGTTTCCCCCGGCCCGAAGGAGGCCAGCAGAAAATCGTGCAGGCGGCTTGCGGGAAAGTCGGTGGAGGAGGGGGCGAGATCGGTCATGCCGCCACCTCCCACTGCCAGAACTGGCGTTTCTGGGTGGACAGGTGGCCGTTGAGGATCATGCGGTGCACCTCATCCGCCCCATCGACCAGCCTCGCCTGACGGGCGTAGCGATAGATCCATTCGGCCACCGTATCCTTTGAATAGCCACGCGCGCCGTTGATCTGGATGGCGGTGTCGGCAGCGCGATGCAGAAGGTTGGCGACATGGATTTTGGCCATCGACACTTCCTTCTGGGCACGACCGCCCCGATCCAGTTCCCACGCCGCCTTCATCACCAGCAGACGGCCAACCTCGATGTCCGCCGACAGGCTGCCCAACTGGATCTGGACACTTTCCCGCGTCCCCAGGCGAACCCCGAAACCCTGACGGTGTTCGGCATAGTCCATCGCGATTTCGAGGCAGCGTTTGGCTAGGCCCAGCCAGCGCATGCAGTGTGTCAGCCGCGCGACGCCAAGGCGGGTCTGCACGACCTTGAGGCCATGCCCTTCCTCCAGCAGGATATTCCGGCGAGGGATGCGCAGATTGTCGAATTCGAGTTCGCAATGGCCGCCATGCTCTTCCGGGCCCATGATGGGAATCCGCCGCACGATATGCCAGCCCGGATCGTCACGGTGAAACAGAAAGCAGGTGTGGCCGCGCTTTGCATCGCTGGACGTACGGGCGAGCACCAGAAAATGCTCGGCCTCACCGGCGCCGGTGATGAACCACTTGCGGCCCTGGATGACATAGTCATCGCCATCGCGGGTGGCGGTGGTCAGCATCATTCCCGGATCGGAGCCGCCGCCCGGATGAGGCTCGGTCATCGCAAAGGCGGATCGAACCCTCCCATCAGCGACAGGCTTTAGCCACCAGTCCTTCTGTTCAGCGGTGCCCATGGCTTCCACCACCATCATGTTGCCATCGTCGGGCGCGGCTGAATTGAAGACGGCGGGGCCGAAGATGGAGCGGTTCATTTCCTCATAGCATACTGCCATGCCTACGCGTCCGATCCCGCGCCCACCATTTTCCGGCGCCAGTTGCAGGCACCAGAGACCCTGTTCTCTCGCCTTCGCGCGCAGCTGCGCGAGGAGGTCGAGCCGGATGTTCTCATGCTCGTCATAGGACGAGGGCAGGGCTTCCAGTGGAAGAAGCTCGCTCTCGACAAAATGAGCAATGCCGTGACGCACCCGCTCCAGCTCGGGAGAAATCGTGAAATCCATCGTACGTCCTTACAAGGTTGATGCGAGGTGGCCGCCGTCGACGGCAAGAGTGGCGCCTGTGAGATAGGAGGCCGCGTCCGAGCACAGCAGCCGAAGCGGTGCATCGAGATCGGCCAGTTGGCCGAGGCGGCGTTGCGGGATGCGGCGGATGAGCGCCTGTCCGGCATCGCTTGCGAAGAAATCGGCGTTCAGCGGCGTTTCGATATAGCCGGGGCACAACGCATTGACCCTGATGCCATAGCGCGCCCACTCCAGTGCCAGCGCCTTGGTCAGTTGCACGACCGCGGCTTTCGATGCGGCATAGGCTGCCACATTGCCCGCTACCCTCAGACCGAGAATCGAGGCGATGTTGACGATGGCACCGCCGCTTCCCTGTTCTCGCATGCGCTGTGCGGCCGCTTGCGCCACCAGGAAGGCGCCTTTGAGGTTGGTGTCGACGACGGCGTCAAAATCCTCGATCGAGGTGGAGATAGCTGGCCCTTCGCGGCTGATCCCCGCGTTGTTGACGAGAATGTCGATGGGGCCTTCGGTCGCCGCGAAAGCGGCCCTGACCGATTCAGGATCGGTGACGTCCATCTCGACCACGGTGGCCCGCCCTCCGGCCGAGCTAATTTCTTCTGCGATTTTTGTCAGCCTGTCTTTCTGGCGGGCGGCCAGGATGATCCTGTGTCCATCCACCGCCAGCGTTCGCGCGAAATGCTCGCCCAGACCGCTCGACGCGCCCGTTATGAATGCCAGTTTGCCGGTCATGCCTCTTCCGTTTCCCTCCCGTCAGCGCGTCAGCCAAGCCGCTGCTTGACCATTGTCCTGTTGTCGGATAATCGGAATATCCGGCAAATATGTCAATGGATATACGGCGGGAGAGGGCGATTGAACAAAGTGTATGGCAGCGCGGCGGCCGCACTGGATGGGTTGCTGGTCGACGGTATGTTGATTGCTGCCGGTGGCTTCGGGCTATGCGGGATACCGCAATTGCTGATTCAAGCGATTTGCGCTTCCGGTGTGCGCAACCTCATCTTTGCTTCGAACAATGCCGGGGTCGACGATTTCGGGCTGGGGATTTTGCTGCAGTCTCGCCAGGTCAGGAAGATGATCTCATCCTATGTTGGCGAGAATGCTGAATTCATGCGGCAATATCTGTCTGGCGAGCTGGAAATCGAATTCAGCCCGCAAGGCACGCTGGCCGAAAGAATGCGGGCAGGAGGCGCAGGGATTCCGGGTTTCTACACGAAAACCGGTGTGGGGACGCTGGTGGCCGAAGGGAAGGAGAGCAAGGACTTCGACGGCGAGGCCTATATTCTCGAACGCGCCATCGTTGCCGATTTGGCCATCGTGAAAGCCTGGAAGGCCGATGCGACGGGCAATCTCATCTTCCGCAAGACGGCCCGCAATTTCAATCCGCCAGCCGCCAAGTGCGGGCGTGTGTGCATCGCGGAGGTGGAGGAGATCGTCCCTGTGGGGGCTCTCGATCCGGATCGCATCGATTTGCCCGGGATCTATGTCCACCGGATCCTTCAGGGTGACCATGAAAAACGCATCGAGCAGCGCACCACGCGGGACGCGTGAACGGAGAGGATACTATGGCCTGGGATCGCGATCAGATGGCCCGCCGGGCAGCGGCGGAACTCCAGGATGGAATGTACGTCAATCTCGGCATCGGAATTCCCACGCGGGTATCCAATTTCATTCCCGAAGGTATGATGGTCACTTTCCATTCGGAAAACGGGATGTTGGGCGCTGGGCCATATCCCACTGAAAACGAAATTGATCCTGATCTGATCAATGCAGGCAAGCAGACCGTCACGGCGCTTGCGCATGCCGCTTTTTTTGACAGCGCGGAGAGTTTTGCCATGATCCGCGGCGGCAAGATCGCGATGGCCATTCTGGGGGCGATGGAGGTGTCTGAAACGGGAGACCTTGCCAATTGGACGATCCCCGGCAGAATGGTGAAAGGCATGGGCGGAGCCATGGACCTCGTCGCGGGTGTCAAAAAAGTGGTCGTTGTCATGGATCACACGAACAAGGCAGGTCAGTCCAAGTTGCTCAGGACATGCAGTCTACCGCTGACAGGTCGGGCGGTCGTCGACCGGATCATCACGGACCTGGCGGTTTTCGATGTGGTGGACGGAGGTCTTCAACTCATCGAATTGGCTGATGGTGTGGACATGGCAACGGTGATGGCGGCCACCGAGGCAAAGGTTGTGGGTTCGCTATGCGATGGGATATCATATTGATATAAAAATATATAAAATTGGGAGATTGCGGTGTTATGATTGAAAATCATTCTGGCAACTCAAAAATATATATGCAAATGGTTGATCCGGATACAATCCGGTCGATCTTTGCTCGGGTCGATGTTTTCTTTCATAAGCGACCGTGTGCGCAATTCGTTGTTGCGGATTTAGCGAAGACGTCCCTGATCAGATCAGTCCATTCAATGGACTGCGGCGTCTCCAAGCGTTTAGAGCGCCATATGAGCAATGAGGACAGCCAATATTATTTCGCCTGCATGCCGTTGAAAGGCAGCCTGGGCATCAAGCACCATGGCCGGTACTGCGAACTTAGCGCGGGCAAACTTGGCTTTGTCACCACCGATGAAGAATATACCATCGAAATGTCGAAATATCTCGATGCGATATGGCTCCGTGTCCCTGTGGCACTGCTCCGGTCCTATGTTGTGTCGATGGATGAGATGCTGGCGCATCCCTTCGATATTTCCCAAGGCATCGGGGGAGCGGTTCTGGGTCTGATGTGCGGCTCGCTCAAAGGCAGCGGCGTGCTGGGGGCAAAGGCGGCGAATCTGGTCGAGCAGTCGATGCTTGGTCTACTGGGCGAAATCATCAATGGTGCGCTGTATAGCGACGAGGGGGCCACGACCCTGCATCGCCAGAAGATACTCGCGCGGGCGAGGGAGTTCATCGAAGCGCATCTTTGCGACGAGGATCTGACGCCGCAGCGGATCGCCGAAACGATCGGGATCAGCCAGCGCTATCTCTCCGAACTCTTCGCTGCGGAAGGTTCCTCCACCATGCGCTGGGTCCAGAAAAGGCGGCTGGAGCGCTGCAGAATGGAACTGGAACTGCGCGGGATCGGCCATCAATTGATACGAGAAATAGCTTATTCCTTTGGTTTCAGTAATATATCGAGTTTCAACCGGGCGTTCAAAGCTCACTACGGCCATTCGCCGAAGAGCTTGCTAGCGCTGCAATAAATTCACCTCCTTCATCGAGGCAGGCCCCCATGAACGATTCTCACCTGCGCCGTAAGGCGCCGGGCCATGTGGCGCGCCCTGCGCTCGCGGTCCTCATTCTCAGCCTCAATTTCGGCATTGTCTTCTTTGACCGGAACGCGATCGGATTTCTTGTCCCGTTCATCCAGTCGGACCTGAAAATGTCGAGCTCGCAGATCGGCATGCTGGCGGCCGTTCTCGCGCTTACCTGGGCGATTTCCGGCTATGTCATCGGCCATTTCGCTGATCATCATGGCCGGCGCAAACTGATCATCATCATCTCGACGACGATCTTTTCCTTTTCCTCGTTCATCACGGGCGTCACCTGGTCCTTCGCCACGCTTCTTGTTGCACGACTGTTGATGGGGCTGGCTGAGGGCGGGGTGATGCCTGTCAGCCAATCGCTTACGGCAGACATTGTACCAGAGCACCGCAGGGGATTGGCGATGGGGGTCATGCAGGCCTTCGGCTCGAATCTGCTGGGCGGAATGATCGCGCCGCTGCTGCTCGTGGGCCTGGCCGGTCATTATGGTTGGCGTACGACATTCTACATGACGGCTTTGCCCGGCCTTGCCTGCGTGCTCCTGATGACCTGGCTGGTCCCGGATGCGTCTGTCTCCTCGTCACGGGCCGAGGCGCTGGACGAGCCGGGCGGGGTGATGCGTTTGCTGCGAGGCAATGTGCTGTTGTGCTGCCTGATCTCCGTCTGTCTGGTCGCCTATAACTCCATTTGCTGGTACTTCGTGCCCCTGTTCCTGACCGAGACGAAAGGGATGGCGCCGCAGGCGATGAGCTGGCTGATTGCGACGCTGGGCTTTTCTGCGGTCGTGACCGCCTTTACCATCCCGGCGCTTTCCGACAAATGGGGGCGCAGGCCGGTCATGATCCTGTTTACCCTGGTCGGGCTGATCATGCCGCTTTCCGCCATCATTCTGCCGCCGGTTTTCTGGCGTCTTTCTCCCTGGTTCTTCGTCGGCTGGACGGTGCTGGGGGTCTATCCGATTTTCATGTCGATCATCCCGGTCGAAACCGTCGGGAAAAGGGATGCTGCCAAGGTGCTGGGTCTGGTGGTAGGCGCAGGAGAGCTGTTTGGCGGCGTGCTGGGCCCGATCGTTGCCGGGGTCGCGGCGGATATGACCGACCATACGGCGCCGCTCTGGATCATGGCTCTGCTGACGGCAATGTCCGCGGTCCTGTCCTTGGCGCTCACGGAAACTGCACCCGCCAAAACTAGGAGCGGCTCGCGCTTGTCTGACATTCCCGGCGAAGCGGAAGTCGTTCCATAAGGCTGGCCGGTTTGCTGCTGCGGGTGCCTGAGCCTCAGCGTCTGCGAAGCGGCCAGTAATTTCCGGATAATTGGCAATCGGCGCATTCGGTGCCGGTGATCAGGCCGGTTTCAAGGCGCCAAGGGCGCATGTCACATGATGATTGCTGGCAAATTTCACTCCGGTTCTCTCGCTGCAAATTATCTGCGCTCGCGATGACAATCGACCGCTCCGTCCTTTGTTAGATCTGCACTCCCGCGCCGCATCGCCGGTGCGCAGCAGAACAAAGAGAGGGAGGGAGTCCGATGAGGCGTTCCGTACGTCAAAATCTTCGCATGTTTTCGGGAATGGGAGGCGCGCTGGCCGTCGCCATCGCTTCGCCAGCCGCAGCCCAGGCGCAGGATCAGGCCGCACCGCAAACCGCGCCGGAAACCGCCAAGGGCAATGACAGCGTTCTGATGCAGGACATCGTGGTGACGGCGAACAAGCGGCAGGAAAAGCTGCAAAATGTCGGCATCGCGGCCACTGCGTTTTCGGGCAGCACACTCTCGCAGCTCGGCGTGGTGAATGCGTCTGACCTTGCCAAGATCGCGCCCGCGCTCAATGTGAACTATGCCAACCCATCGGTTTCCTCGATGAGCATTCGCGGCGTTTCCCAGAATGATTTCGCCGACCATCTCGAGCCGCCTGTGGCCGCCTATCAGGATGAGGGCTATATCGGCACGAGCGGGGCGGTGGCGGTGCCCGTCTTCGATCTGGAGCGCGTGGAAGTGTTGCGCGGCCCCCAGGGTACGCTGTTCGGGCGCAATGCGACGGGCGGTCTCATTCACTTCATCAGCGCGGCTCCCACCGACACGCTGTCGGGCTATCTGCAGGCCAGCTATGGCCGGTTCAACACATGGAATGTGGAAGGCGCGATCAGTGGTCCGCTGGCGGAAGGCGTCACCGGGCGTTTGGCCTTCACCCGCAACAAGAGCGATGGCCCCTTCACCAACGTGGTCGCAGGCGCCGGTCGCGTTGGAGATACGGACAATTGGGCCATTCGCGGCCAACTTCGGTTCAAGATCGGCGACAGCACTGATCTGCGCCTCCTGGGGAAATACTACAAGGATGATCAGGCCGGGCCGGCCTTTGTCACCCGTACCGGGCAGCTCAATTCGGATGGGCTTGGTGAACTGCTCGGGTCCAATGCGATCGGATCCTGGCCGAATTTGGTCACCGGCGGGACCATCACCGGGACCTGCGCGGGCTGCAACATCGTGGGCTACAAGGATGCCGACGGCAATCCCTGGACCGTGGCGAACAACTATCCGGGTTATTACAAGAGAGACATTTTTGGCCTTCAGGCGAAGCTGACCCACGATTTCGATGGGATCGTCCTCACGACAATTTCCGATTATCTGAACGTCAAGAAAAATACCCGCTACGACGTTGATATGAGCCCTGAAAATTTCTTCATTTATGGCTCTTATCAAAATTACAAGCAGTTCTCTCAAGAGCTGCGTCTGAATGGAACCAGCGGCGCGCTCAAGTGGGTGGCTGGTCTGTATTATCTTAACATGCGCGGTTATTATACCGAGCCCTTGGATCTCGATTTCGGCGTATATCTGGGGCTGGCGCCTTGCACCGGCGCGGCATGTGGTCCCGGCGATGGCGCCCTTCCGGTGCATTTCGAGCCGCGCTACACGCTTGACGTCGATAGCGGAGCGATCTTCGCGCAAGGGGAGTATGCGCTCTCCTCCAAGGTGTCGGTGACCGTCGGTGCGCGATACACCTATGACTGGAAGCGGTTCCATTACGAATTCAGCCAGACACAGCCCTTCAACCCGAGTGTCATCTTCGATGACCATCGCACGTTCCAGAACGTGGCTGCCAAGGCGCAGGTTGATTGGCGGCCTGTCGATGGGACGTTGGCCTATGCCAGCTATACGCGCGGTCACAAGGGAGGGAACTGGGCGGCTCCTGCCTTTCCTCCGATCGACGTCGCAGCACTGCCTCACAAGCAGGAAGTTTTGACCTCTTACGAGGTGGGGCTGAAGCAAAATCTGTTCGGTCGCCTAGCGACGATCAACCTCTCTGCCTATTACTACGATTACCACAATTATCAGGCGTTCTCGTTGCAGGGGCTTGGGGAAGCGATTTTCAACCGCGACGCCGAGGTTTATGGCGGGGAGGCCGAATTGCGCCTCGCCCCGATGCGCGGCCTGGATATTTCCGCCAATGGCGTGCTCATGGGAACCAAGGTGAAAAACATCACCCTGAGCAGCGGCCGCGTGGTTGATCGGCAGATGCCCAACAGCCCGACCTTCCAGGCGACCGGCCTTATCCGCTACGGCTGGAACATGTTTGACGGCAAGATGTCGGTGCAGGCCAGCGGCAAGTATATGAGCGGCCATTACCTGACCGTGCTCAACGAGCCGATCAACTATCAGGCCGGCTATGGGACGCTGGATCTTCAGGTGGCGTGGCAGACAGCGGATCGCAAGTTTGAGGTTGCCGCTTATGCGACCAATGTCACCGGCACATTGTATCGCGTATGGGCAAACGACGTTTCGGCCCTCAGCCTCGCGGACAATGTGATGGGTGCCCGATCGAGCTACGGTGCTCGAATTCGCTATAATTTCTAAGAGATTACTGCAGCGAGCGGCATATCGCCGGATGCGAGGAAAACAGCCTGATGCATGGGGCTGCCGTGCACCACCTTTGGCCGCAGACCGATACATCCGGCGATGTGTTTCTGAATGTGTGGCGTTTCCCGTCGAAGCTTTGCGGGTGCAATCTTTCGCGCGCGCCCCGCCGGGGCAACCCAATCGTGCAGGTATGGATATCGGAGAAACACAGGTGAGGAAAAGGCTGACGGACAAGATTGCGGTGATCACTGGCGGTGCCAGTGGCATCGGCCAGGCATGCGCGATACGGTTCGCCGAGGAAGGTGCCGACATCGTCGTGGCCGACCTCAATCCCTGTGACGCGACGATCGGAATGATCGAGGCGCTCGGGCGGCGGGCGGTGGGCGTAGCTGTCGATACGACTTCAGACGCCGATTGCCAGAACATGGTCGATGAGGCGGTCAGGCACTTCGGCAGGGCCGATATTGGGGTCATGTCGGCCGGATTGCTGCACGCTCCGCAGACAATCGTGGGGCTGGATACGGCTGAATTCCAGAAGATACTCAACGTCAATCTGACCGGTGTCATGCGATCCGCGCGCGCGCTGGCCGGCCAGATGCTGAAACAGGGCAAGGGCGGATCGATCGTCAATATCGCATCCTCCGCCGGGCATATTCCGATAGCGGGATCGGGTTCCTATTGTGTGTCCAAGGCCGGGGTGATCATGCTGACCAAGGTTATGGCCATGGAACTGGCTCAGTCGGGCGTCCGTGTGAATGCGGTGGGCCCTGGCTTTACCGCGACCCCCATGTGGAATCCGGCGACGGACTCCGAAGAGCACCGTTGGGCGATGGATTTGACGCCGATGAGGCGGAGCGGCACGCCACGCGAACAGGCTGACGCCTGCCTCTATCTAGCGAGCGACGAGAGCAGTTTCGTCACCGGGCAGGTGCTGTTCCCGGCCGGAGGACAATTTACCGGGTGAAAGGCAGGGATCGCCTTCCGGGCAAAGTCTTTGTGCTCGCCAGGCAAAGCCGTGCTCGGGTCTTCAGCTAGGATGTCTCCTCTGGTTCGGCGCGCATGGGATGCGGCGCCGTGGCGAGAGCGCCGGCTTCGGGTGGGGTCAGCTTGCGGGGAAACCGCAGCCGTGAACAAAAGCATAGCAAGGAGAGTAGAAGGTGGGCGCTCAAGAGACCAGTTCGTATGTGGCGCAGATCGTGAGCGGCGATCAGGCAGCCGTGCCGGCAGCCGTGCCGGTCACGCCAAAGACTGTCGACGTCAACGGCACACGCGTTACCTATCACGTTCAGGGGGAGCGGAACCTGGACCATGATCCGGTGGTTCTCATTCATGGCACCAGCGGCACCACGCAAGGACATTTCGGCTTCCTTTTCCCGATGCTGGCGGTGCGGCACAAGGTCATCTCTCCGGATTTCGCGCTTCCTGTCGATCTTGCCGGGAATTTGACGCTCGAACATATGGAGGAACAGGTTCTGGCGGTGTTGGCCGACGCCGCGCCGGGCCAGAAGGTGACGCTGGTCGGTTATTCGTTGGGGGCGGCCATCGCGGCCTTTATTGCTGCGCGCCATCCCGAAAGGATCAGCAATCTTGTGTTGCTGGCCGGCTGGATCAAGACCGACACCCAGCAGTTCCTGTTCAATCACGTCTGGCGCACGCTGCGCGATCTAGATGATCCGGCGATCAACGAGTTCACGATTTTCGGTGCCTTTGGCGCACCGTTTCTGGCGACCAAGACCCTGGCTGAAATGGCACGCGGGGCCATGCCGCTCGACCGGCTGGTCGATTTGCAGATGGACCTCAATTTGCGGGTCGACCTCACCGATCTGGTGCCTGCCATCAAGGCGCGGACGCTGGTGATCGCCTGTACTTACGATCAGATGGTGCCGCGCCATCACAGCAAGGCCCTGTTCGGCGCGATCGAGGATGCCCGTTACAGCGAAGTGGCTGCCGGCCATGCGGTCGTGTTCGAGCGGCCCGCCGAGGTTTTCCGTCTCATCGACAATTTCGCGGCCAGGCCCGACGCCTATCCCGCCGGCAGCATCATCCCCGCAGTCAAGCCTTGAGGACCAGCGCCATGGCACAGCATCAGCACATCAACCCGGTTCCGAATGATACGTCCGTCATCATCGTGGGCAGCGGCTTCGGCGGTCTTGGCATGGGCATGCGTCTCAAGCAGCGCGGCCAGGATGATTTCGTCATTCTCGAAAGGGCGCAGGACGTGGGCGGCGCGTGGCGGGACAATGATTATCCCGGTGTGGCCTGCGACGTGCCCTCCCACCTTTATTCCTTTTCCTTCCTGCCCAACCCGGACTGGTCGCGCGTCTATTCGCCCGGCGGGGAGATCCATGAGTATCTGCGTCACTGCGCGCGGGTGAGTGGCTTGTTCCCGCATATTCATTTCGGCGCCGAGATGCTGGCTGCGCGTTGGGACGACAGCAGCCGGCTGTGGACGGTGGAAACGCCACTGGGCCATTGGCGCGCACCTTATCTGATTACCGCGGCAGGGGTGCTGGCGGATGCACATCTGCCGGCGGTTCCGGGGCTGGAAGGGTTTGCCGGCAGCGCGTTCCACTCGGCGCGATGGGATCATTCCGTTGATCTGCAGGGGAAGCGGATTGGCGTGGTCGGCTCGGGAGCTTCCGCGATCCAGATCGTGCCGGAAATGGCGAAACTCGCCAGCGAGCTGGTGGTGTTCCAGCGCAGCGCTCCCTACATCATTCCGCGGCTGGACCGGCACTATACGGAAGCGGAGCGGCGGCTCTTTGCTCGCGATCCTGCCGCCATCGACGAACTGCGGTCGGAAATCTTCTGGTTTGGCGAATATGCCTTTGCCCAGCGCCGGGCGATCCCCGCGTTCCTGGAGGAGGCGCGCGTGATGGCGCTTGGCCATCTGAAGGATCAGGTGCCTGATGACACGTTGAGAGCGAAGCTGACGCCGGATTATGAGCTTGGTTGCAAGCGCGTGCTGATTTCGAGCAACTATTACCCGACGCTCACCCTCGACAATGTCACGCTGGAAACCTCCGCGCTCGCCAATGTCGATGGGGGCCGTGCGGTTGCGGCGAGCGGGCAGGCCTATGATCTCGATATCCTGGTATTCGCCACCGGCTTCGAGGTGACGCAACCGCCTTTTGCGACAAGGATTTTTGGCCGCGACGGCACCAGTCTTGCGGATCGCTGGAAGCAGGGGATGCGGGCTTGCAATTCCACGGCGGTGTCGGGCTTCCCCAACCTTTTCGTGATCGTCGGGCCGAACACGGGGCTGGGCCATCATACGATGGTTTATATCATCGAGGCACAGATCGACTACATTCTGGGCGCGCTTGATTATGCCCGTGAATCCGGCACTTCCGTGCTTGAAGTGCGCAAGGAAGCCGAAGCGGACTATGTCCAGCGTCTGCGGGAGCGGAGCCAGGGCACCGTCTGGCTCGAGGGGGGCTGCAAGAGCTGGTATCTCGATCCCGGCAGTGGCGATCTGACCGTGCTCTGGCCTGATTTCGCCTACGCTTTTCGTGACGAGAACGCGGCTTTCGTTCCGGAAGCCTATTTTTCGCCGGCGGAAGCCTGAGCGCACGCCTCCCCTGCGAGCGGCGGGCCGCCGCGCGTCGCAGTCATCCCGCAGCATACCCTGGAGACCCCCCTTGTCTGAAAACCAATCCCGTCAGCAGACCGTCAAAGCCGCCGTTGTAAGGGAGCCGGGCGGGCCCTTCCGGATCGAGAATATCCAATTGGAAGCCCCGCGCGCCCATGAGGTTCTCGTGCGGATCGTGGCCACCGGCATGTGCCATACCGATATGGTGGTGCGCGATCAGGTCTATCCGGTGCCGCTGCCCATCGTTCTCGGACATGAAGGCGCGGGAATTGTCGAGGCCGTCGGTTCGGATGTGCATACGGTGGTTCCCGGCGATCATGTCATTCTCACCTTTTTGCCCTGCGGCACCTGCCGCCTTTGTCTTCAGGGGGCTCCTGCCAGTTGCGAGAATTTGAACGCATGGAACTTTGCAGGTGCTCGACCTGACGGCTCTCATGCGTGCTGCGATGCCAAAGAAGGACTGCTTCACGATCGCTTTTTCGGGCAATCCTCATTCTCCGCCTATGCCATTGCGGATGAGCGCAACCTGGTAAAAATCCGCAAGGATGCGCCATTGGAGCTTCTGGGGCCGCTGGGATGCGGCGTCCAGACAGGCGCTGGGGCTGTCTTGAATGCGCTGAAGGTCAATGCCGGCTCCAGCTTTGCTGCATTCGGTGCGGGTGCCGTCGGGCTGAGCGCCATCATGGCGGCCCGGGTCGCGGGGGCGACGACCATCATCGCTGTCGATGTGGTGCCCGAGCGGCTGGGGCTCGCGCTGGACATCGGGGCAACCCACACCGTCAACAGCCGCGAGGAGGATCCTGTTGTCGCCATTCAGGCGATCACGGGCTCAGGTGTCGAATTCTCGCTCGATTCCACCGGCATTCCCGCCGTTATCCGCGCGGCCGTGGAGGCGCTGCGGGCGCGGGGCACCTGCGGCATTGTGGCGGCATCGAAGCTTGGCACCGAAATCACCTTCGATGCGAACCATGTCATGCAAGGCTGCAAGGGCATCCGCGGCATCGTGGAAGGGGACAGCATCCCGTCGATTTTCATCCCGCAGTTGGTTGAGCTTTTCATGCAGGGGCGTTTTCCGATCGATCGGCTCGTGCGCTTCTACGATTTCGACGATATCGACCAGGCTGCGCACGACAGCGAGAGCGGCATCACCATCAAGCCCGTCATCCGTATCGCGCAAAGCGCCTGACAAAGCCGGGCAGGGTGCGGGAAATAGCATAATCCATTGGAGAAGAGAGGAATGATCACCGATCCGTCGGCGCTGCCCGTCAAGCTTGCGTGTTGGCAGGACCTGGGGCTTCAATTCATCGGTGGCGTCTGGCGCGCTGGTCGCTCCGGGCGGACGCTGCAGGATACCAATCCCTATAGTGGAGAGGTGTTGGCGCAGTTCGCGCTGGCGGATCGCTCGGATGTCTCGGCGGCCTATGAGGCCGCCCGGCAGGCTCAACCCGATTGGGCCATCGCGACGCCCGATGAACGGGCCTCGCTTCTGCACAGGGTTGCCACGATCCTTGACGCACGGGCCGAAGAAATCATGGTGTGGATCGTCCGGGAATCGGGCAGCACGCGCCTGAAGGCTGCCATCGAACTGAGGTCAGCCCGTGCGATCGTGATGGAAGCGGCAACCTTTCCGGGGCGCGCGGAAGGCCGTATCCTGCCAGCTGCGGCGCGCCATCAGGATAGCAGGGTCTATCGTGAGCCGCTGGGCGTGGTGGGCGTGATCAGCCCCTGGAACTTTCCTTTCCACCTGAGCATGCGCTCAATCGCGCCGGCCTTGGCATTGGGCAACGCTGTCGTTCTCAAACCGGCCAGCGATACGCCGGTGGCGGGAGGTACGCTGCTGGCCAAGGTATTCGAGGAGGCTGGGCTTCCGGAAGGCTTGCTCAATGTGGTGGTCGGGGCAGGCAGCGAGATTGGCGATTATTTCGTTGAGCACGAGGTTCCTCGTCTGATCTCGTTCACGGGATCGACCGAAGTCGGTCGCAGGGTGGGGCAAGCCGCGTGTGGCGGGGCCTTCATAAAGCGCGTGGCGCTGGAATTGGGCGGCAACGCCCCGCTCGTGGTGTTGGGCGACGCTGATGTCGAGACGGCTGCGGCGGCTGCGGTGTTCGGCCGTTTCCTGCATCAGGGGCAGATCTGCATGAGCACCAACCGCGTGATCGTTGACGCGGCGATTCATGATGCTTTCGTGGATCGCGTTGCGGAGCGTGTTGGCAAGCTTGTTGTCGGCGATCCCGATGATCCCGGCACGGCCATCGGGCCGATCATCAACGCCAGCCAACTCGCCAGCGTTCAGGGCAAGATCGCGCAGGCCAGACGGGACGGGGCCAGGTTGCTTGCCGGGGGAGAGGCCGAGGGCAATCTGCTGCCGCCGCACCTGTTCGTTGATGTCGATCCATCCTGGTCAATCGCGCGGGATGAAACCTTCGGGCCGGTGCTGCCGATCATTGCGGCGCGCGACGAAACGCAGGCACTCGAGCTGGCCAATGCTTCGGAATTTGGCCTTTCGAGCGCTGTATTCACCCGTGATTTCGAGAAAGGGGTGCGTTTCGCGCGCGGCATTGTCGCCGGCATGACCCATGTGAACAGCATCACCGTCGATGATCAGACCAATGCTCCGTTTGGCGGCGAGAAAAATTCCGGTCTGGGCCGCTTCAACGGCGATTGGGCGATTGAGGAGTTTACACGAACCCACTGGATCACCCTGCAGCAGCCATCAGGGGACTACCCGTTCTGACTGGTCTGTGACGTTTGACCCCAGTGGCATCGAGCGGCGCCGGGTCGCTTTGGGGGTGCCAATAGAAAGAGGCAGCAAAAATGGACATCCGATTTGACGGGAAAGTGGCACTGGTCACTGGCGCCGGCTCCGGTCTTGGCGAGGCGATTGCCTTGGAGCTTGGCGCTTCAGGCGCGCAGGTCGTTGTTGCGGACTTGAATGGGCAGGCGGCGGAGGCAACTGCTGCGGCGATAATCGCGGCCGGTGGCAAGGCGGTGGTCGCAATCGGTGACGTGTCGGATCCGGCAATGGTGGAGAATGCCGTTCGGGCGGCGCGGGCGCTGGGTGGTTTGCATCTGCTGGTCAACAATGCCGGCATCGGTGGGCCGAAAGCGCCGCTTGGGGATTATCCGCTCGACGGCTGGAAGCAGGTCATCGACGTCAATCTGAACGCGGTATTCTTCGGGATGCGTTTTGGCATTCCTACCATCGTCGAGTCCGGAGGGGGGGCGGTCGTCAACATGGCCTCGATCCTGGGTTCCTGCGGCTATGATGGCACGATTGGCTATGTTGCCGCCAAGCACGCCGTCGTCGGCATGACGAAAACCGCCGCGCTGGATTATGCCGGCGCCGGTGTGAGGGTGAACGCAGTAGCGCCCGGTTTTGTCGATACGCCGCTTTTGAGCCAGATGAGTGAGGACGAATATAAGGCACTTGCAGATCTGCACCCGATTGGCCGTTTGGGCCGGGCGGATGAGATCGCGGGGCTTGTCACCTTCCTGCTGTCGGACCGGGCAAGTTTCATCACTGGCAGCACGCATCTTGTCGATGGTGGCTATACGGCCCGTTGAGGAGGATGGTCGTGAATCTGTCTGTGCAGGACAAGGTTGTCGTCCTTACCGGAGCCGCGGCGGGGATCGGTCGTGAAACGGCGCGCGCATTCGCGCGGTGCGGCGCGAAAATTGTGGCGACGGATCGAAACGCCCTCGGGCTGGAGGAAACCTGCGCCGGCATTGCTGCCGAGGGTGGTGCGGTGCTTTGCGTGGAACATGATGTTACCTCGGAAGACGGTTGGATCGCGGTTTGCCGGCAGGCCGAAGATCGCTTTGGTGGCATCGACGTGCTGGTGAACAATGCGGGCATTTACGTCATCGCTCCGGTTGAAGAGACCACGCTTGAAATGTGGAACCGGCTGATGGCGATTAACGTCACCGGCGTGTTTCTCGGCTCGAAGCACGTGATCCCCTACATGAAGAAGCGCAGGGGAGGATCGATTATCAATCTCTCCTCGGTTGCCGGGCTCATCGGCTCGCCCGGACATGTGCTTTACGGTGCCAGCAAGGGCGCGGTGAGGATCATGACCAAGGATCTCGCAGCGGAACTTGCCCCGCACAATATTCGCGTGAACTCCGTGCATCCGACCTACGTCAGAACAGCGATGGTCGCTTATGCCGAGGATGTTTACGAAACGACCGCAGCGGAATTGGGTGAGCGGCTGACCATTCTCGGGCGGTTGCCCGAAGCGAGCGATGTCAGCAACATGATCCTGTTCCTCGCGGCAGAGGAATCCGCTTACCTGACCGCATCGGAATTCGTGATCGATGGCGGCGGCACCTCGACGGGGACGGCATGAAGCCGATCCAAAACCAAAGGGCGCAACCGGCCCGCATTCCGCCGCAAGAGCAGGACCATATCTGAAGGGAGTAGCTGTGTCCGATCGTTTGATGGGGAAGAATATCGTTGTCACCGGGGCAGGCAGCGGGATCGGTCTGGCCACGGCGCACATTCTGGCCAGTGAAGGGGCCAGTCTGTTTCTGGTCGATCTGAAGGCGGATGCGGTCAGGGCGGCGGCAAACTCTGTCGTGGCAGCTGGGGGAAGGGCGCTTGCCTGGGCGGCCGATGTCAGCAGGGAAGAAGAGGTTGTCGGTTTTACCGAATGCGCGCTGCGGGAATGGGGGCGCATCGACGGCTATTTTGCCAATGCCGGGATCGGTGGCAGGATCGGTGCCCTGACAGACCTGTCGCTCGAACAGTTCCGTTCGGTGATCGATGTCAACCTGATCGGCGCGTTTCTGGCGCTTCGGCACGTTTTGCCAGTGATGGTTGCACAAGGCCAGGGGGCGGTCGTGCTCACCGGTTCAGTCGCCAGCGAACGGGGGCTGCCTTTTACAGTGGCCTATAACGCTTCGAAACATGCCGTGTTGGGGCTTGTCAGATCGGCCGCCGCGGAAGTCGGTCATCAGGGCGTGCGTGTGAATGCGGTTCTGCCCGGCATGGTTGACACGCCGATGCTGAGAACCACGGCAGCGACAATCGCCGCCGATCGCGACAGTTCGGAGGTTGTCAGGGATATGTCCCGTGTCTCCCCCATCGGCAGACCGGCCCGGCCCTCGGAGATTGGCGAAGTGGTCGCCTTTCTGCTCTCCGATGCGGCAAGTTATATCCATGGGGTTGGCTTGCCAGTGGATGGGGGCGCGCTGGGGACAATGAATAACGCGGGTTAGATGTTTTCTTGGTGAGAACTGACAAGATTGATGGGAAGGGGATTTTTTGAGTCATGGTGCCTGCCATGGATTAATCTGTTTTTCGCCAGTCATGATTGTCAAATGTGCTTGTGGAATATATCGCACAAGTGGGCGAAACTAGGTTTCGCCCCATGCCGTATCGAATGGTCGAAAATTTTGATGTGGAATGCGTGAATTGCCGTTCGAAGCGCGAGCTGCTGGCATTGACCGAAGCTGCCGTCGGGGAATTGGGGTTTGATCGGCTGGCAATGGTCCATGCCCTGTGGTTCCGCCGCCCCAAGCGGCGCTTGATCCGTCTCGACAATTTCGGTGAGTTTGCCGAGATCTTTATCGCCCGGAAATACTATCTCTGCGATCCGGCTCTCCAGTCCTGTCAGCAGGTCAACACGGCGTTTGCCTGGGCGCAGATGCCCAAACTCATCCTCTTCGATCAGCGCCACGAGGCGATTTTACGAGAGGCAAGGCGCCACGGGCTGCGCGTGGGCATGAGCTTGCCGGTGGGGGTGATCGGTGAGCCGCCGGGCTGTTGTTCCTTTGCGACGAAGAGGCATGATCTCCCCGCACGCAGCCATTGCTATGCCGCGACATTGATCGGCGCCAGTGCCTTCCGGGAAGCGCGGCGTCTGCACGGGTTCCCGGCGCGTGCCGCGAAGGTTCCGATGTTATCGCCGCGCAAGCTGGAAATCCTGCAACTGGCAGCCCTGGGCAAGACCGACCCCGAAATCGGTACGATTCTCGGCATCAAGCGTTCAACCGTTGAGTTCTACATGTCCCAGATGCGGCTGGCCTTCGATGTGTACAGCCGCACGCAGCTTTGCGTTGCCGCCTTGCGATTCGGGCTGGTCGCTTTTGAGGATGCAATACCCGGATTCTAGGGATGCCGGGCCTTCTCGCATTCTGTTCCCTTGGCAGGCTCATGCACAGGGAGAATGCAGATGGTTCATATTCTTCAGAACCGGCCTCTGGCCGATCACCGCATGGCCGGGATGTTCGCCGACCGCAAGCGCCTGTTTGTCGATCTATTGGGCTGGGATGTCCCGGTGGTCGATAATCGCTTTGAGATCGACAATTTCGACGGCGCCGATGCCACCTACCTGATCGCGACCGATATTGCGGGTGATCACATCGGTTCGCTGCGGCTGCTGCCGACGACCCGGCGTCACATTCTTGGCGATCTGTTCCCGGATCTGTGCGTCGGAATGCCGCCCGCGGGGCCCGGCGTCATGGAAGTCACCCGGTTGTGCCTGCCCTGTCGACTTGGGGCTGTCCGGCGCCTGGCGGTGCGGAACCGCCTGATTTCGGCGATGGTCGATCATGCCTTGGCCAGCGGTGTTACCACGCTGACCGGTGTCGTCACGCGGGGCTTTCTCGAACAGGTGCTGGCCATGGGCTGGACCTGTGCTCCGCTGGGGCAGGTACGGCGCCATGGCAAGGACTGGCTGGGGGCGTTTCGCATCGAACTGGATGCCTCCACCGTGCCCGGGCTGATCCGGACAGGCATCTACACGGCCGGCACGATCGCCGTGCCGCAGGCACTGGCTGCGTGAAAGGGAGCCAAAACATGATACATGATCCTGCGCTCGTCACCGCCCGCCTGCTGGCCGACGGCTATTGCATCGTGCCGGACGCGTGCCCTGCCAGCACCATCGCTGCCTTGCATCGTGATTGCGAGGCCCGTTTTCAGACCACGCCCTTTTGCGAGGGCGGATTTTATGGCCCCCGCACCAAGCGGTTCGGTGCTCTGCTGCGCCGCTCGGCGCAGGCGCAGGCGCTGGTGCGTCATCCGGCGATCCTCCAGATCGTCGAAACGGTGCTGGGGCCCTACTGCGACCGTATCACGCTCAATCTGACGCAGGCCGTCGAACTGAATCCCGGCGCGCTGGCGCAAATCCCGCATCGCGATCAGGATTTGTGGGGACGCCCCCGCGATGGCAGCGAAAGCCAGATCAACGTTATCTGGCCGCTGACGCCGTTCACCGCCGAGAATGGTGCGACGCTTGTCTGGCCGGGGAGCCATCGCCCCGATGCGCCCATCGATCCGCTTGGTGATCCCTTGGCGGCGGAGATGATGCCCGGTGCGGCGATGTTATGGCTGGGCAGCACTGTGCATGGAGGCGGCGCCAATGGCACAAAGATGCCGCGCCGAGCGGTGATCGTCAGCTATTGCCTGGGCTGGTTGCGCACTTTCGAAAACCAGTATCTGGTCTATCCTCCGGAGATTGCCCGGACCTTCGATCCCGAACTGGCGGCCCTGGTCGGCTATGCCCAGCATCGGCCCAATCTGGGCAATGTCGAAGGGCAGAGCCCGGCGGTGCTTCTGGATGGTCGCGGCATCGACGATCTCGCAGCGATTGATGCGTTGCGCCCCGAGCAGGCGGAGGCATTGGCGGCCTATGTCGCCTGGCAGGAGGAAGGGCAGGGCAGGCAGGGGACGGCCTGCTGATCGGCGGCTGTGCGCAAACCGGGCCGGGGCCATGCCCGCCGCCCGGCCGGTCATGGATTGGCAGCGGGCGGAGGCCTACACTCCGCTCGCCCAATGCGGCAGACAGGGCTTTGCCTGGGAATGGTTGCGGCGCTGGCCCGACTATCAGGCCGCTTGTGGCCGCGGCCATGCCGGTCGGGCCATGCGCTTCGGGCTCCATCGCTTCGAGCCTCTGGCCCATGGCTGCCCGATCGCCCGGCCGATCTGGTGCCGGCAGGCCGATCCCTCCGTGCTGGTCGGCGCTGCTCGCCAGGGGCGGGAGGACCTGTTCGATCTCAGCCCGTTGCTGCCGCTGGCCACCTGCCACCGCGATGCGCGTGGCCGCGAGCACTGGCTGTTTTCCGATGGCTGGCATCATATCCGCCTCGATCTGGTCGCGGGTACGCTCACTGCTGCGCCGGTTGAATTGCACTATCGCCTCGTTGGCCTGCTTTGTGCTGAACCGCCCTTGCGTGCGCTTGATCGGCTGATCGGCATGGTGCGTGGCGGGCGCTTGCTCGCGTCACAATTCCCAGCAGAACAGCGGGCCTCGCGCTGGGCGCAAATCCTGCGAGTGCATGATGCGCTGGTCGCTGGCGCGACCCACCGCCAGATCGCCGATGTCCTGTTCGACCTGCACGATGTCAGGCGCTGGCGGATCACAGCCCCCTCATGGCGCAACCGCGTTCAGCGCCTGACCGAAGCGGCCAGACGGGCTGCCAGCGTTGATCCTCGCTTGTGGCTGCAGGGCCGCTTCCCTTGAGGCGAAAGGCTTGCCCGCCTATGTGCGGGCGGCCTTGTCGGCCGACGCTGCCTCGACCTTTGCTGCAGTATCCGGGTGCAGCATTTCATGCAGCGGGACGCCGAACAGATCAGCCAGCTTTTCGACCGTATCAATCGAGATGGAGTAGTGGCCGTTCTCGATCTGGCTGAGATAGGAGCGATCCATCTGCACAGCGCCAGCCACATCTTCCTGCGACATGCCCTTCGCCGCGCGCAACGCACGGACATTCCTTGCAATGATCTTCCTGCCAAGCTTGGACATGGGCCACTAGGGCGACGCAGCCTGGCGAATTCCCATAGGATATACCCAACAAGGTCCATTTGCCGGCTTGGGCCTGAAAACAGACCCGGCGATTTTCGGGCCTCTGCATGGCTTGGTTTTCTGCCGATCATCACAGCTTCCGGCCCTTCTTGCCGACAGAAAGGGAACTGCGATGAGTGCGAACGGACAGGGGCCGGGCAGGGATCGGCCATTTCTTGGAACCCGGCAGGCGAGCTTCTACCTTGGCGTGTCAGCCCGCTACCTTCAGCAATTGCGCAAGAGTGGTAAGGGGCCTGCCTTTCGGCAGCACAGCCGCCTTGTCCTCTATCATATCGATGACCTCGACGCCTGGTCGCTGGCAACGCGTCGATCCCGGCAGGATGATCGAGGAGAGGGGGATGCTTGAGCCCGACAGTCGCACAGCCAGGATTCTGGATGAAGCCGGGCGCAGATTGTCTGGGCGGTCGCAGCACCTGCTGTGGGGCGCGCTGACGGCAGTCGCGATGACGGGAGCGTTGGGAGCAACCCTGCTGATGCCGCCGCGGCCATGGCTGGTATGGAATGCTTCGGCCAGCGCGCCCATCGGGCTGTATGCGGTCACTGCATCGCATCATGGCATGGTAGGCGATATGGTGATTGCCCGCGTGCCGGTTCGCTGGCGCGATCTGGCCGCAACGCGGCGCTATATTCCGGCCAATGTCCCGCTGGTGAAGCGGGTTGCTGCCGCGTCAGGTGATCGTATCTGTGCCTCGGGCAGGGCGATTTTCATCAACGGGCGCTGGTTCGCTCGTCGTCAGGCAGTGGACTCCCGCGGCCGGGCGATGCCGTGGTGGCAGGGCTGCGTGACTCTGGGGAAGGGCAGGGTGTTCCTGTTGATGGATGCCCCCGATTCCTTCGATGGTCGCTATTTCGGGCCAACGGATCGAGGGGACATCATCGGGCGGGCGAGGTTGTTATGGCGGCGGTGATCGGACGTGCCGCGATTGCGCTGGCCGTCACCCTTGGCTTGACGATCTATGGTCCGGCCCGCGCCGGGGACGTGGCGCGTTGGCAACCGCTGATTGCCGAAGCTTCGGCCCGTTTCGGTGTGCCCGCGCCATGGATAGCGCGGGTGATGGCGGCGGAAAGCGGGGGCATGACGGTCTGGCGTGGCCAGCCGATCACCAGCCCGGCGGGGGCTATGGGACTGATGCAACTGATGCCTGCGACCTGGGCAGCGATGCGCGCCCGGCTCGGACTGGGCTCCGACCCCTATCAGCCGCGCGACAATATCCTTGCCGGCACATTGTACCTGCGACTGCTCTACGACCGCTTCGGTTATCCCGGCCTGTTCGGCGCCTATAACGCCGGGCCGGGGCGTTATAGGGCTTGGCTTGACGGCGTACGGCGCCTGCCGGGCGAGACTGTCACCTATATGGCAGTGACGTCCGGCAAGGCGTCTCCTGTTGTGTCCGGGGCCGTTCGCGCCCGTCCGGCCAGCACCCTGTTCTTTGCGCAGACCGGCGGGATGGCCGCGCTAGGGCCTTCGGGCTTGTTCATCGCCCTTGCCAGCAGCGAGCGTGCACGCGGCGAATAAGGGGGCGATCAGGCCAGCCAATCGCCGTGCTGACCTTTCCCGCACGAGGCGTGAATGGTCAGTCTGCGTCAGCCGATGGGGTCTTTGCTTTGCGTCGGCGCGGTTTGGGTGCCGGTACTGTTTTAGCCTCGGTTTTTGCGGGCTGTTTCGGTTTGCGGCCAAGGCCGATCTTCACCGCCAATGCCTTGCGCTTCGCGGCATATTCCGGCGCGACCATCGGATAGTCGGACGCCAGCTTCCAGCGCGCCCGGTACTCCGCCGGTGTCAGGCCATGATCGCTGTCCAGATGCCGCTTGAGCATCTTCAACTTCGCCCCGCATTCCAGGCAGGTGATCGCGTCAGGCTTGACCGAAGCGCGAATCGATACGGCAGGTTCGCGCTTTTCTTCGGTGACCTGCGTCGGCTGGCCAAGGCTTGCCAGTGCGGCATAGACTGACTGGATCAGCGCGGGCACGGCATTTGCCGGGATCGTGTTGTGGCTGACATGGGCAGAGGCAATATCTGCGGTGAGTGTCAGCAGCGTCTCATCGACCATGATGCGTCAAGTCCTCGTGCGGGTGGGAATTTAGGTGCCTGGCGGATGTATGATGATTTGTTGAGGTGGCGGCAAGGCGAGAAACTACAGGAAAGGGAGGATGTCGCTGTTTGAGTTCTATCTGGGCTACCCATGATCGATGAGGACCGCTTGGTGCTAGTGGTGCTTGGTATGAGCGATGCTTTGCCGATGGTGATCTGTTAAGATGGCAGTCATCGATCACAGATTTTTCTGTCGTCATGCCCGGGGGAGGCGGTCAGGCTGGAACGCCCCATGTGGGCCGTTGATCGTTCCAAGGCGCCTTTCGTTCATAGTGTTTTCCAGGCGATGACGCATGGACATGCACCATCGAGACGGCCACTGCGACGACATGCCCATTCATCATATAAAGAAATCTTTATATGAGGCTTGACCTTCGTTTGAAATTCGGCTTTAAGCCACTGTGTCAAGGTTCCCTGCTCCAGGCATGGCGGCAGGGCTAAGACGGGAAGCCGGTGGCGCCTTTTGGGGCGGAGTCCGGCGCTGCCCCCGCAACTGTAAGCGGCGAGTGGCGGTTCCATTTTGCGTCACTGGGCTTCTGCACGAGGCCCGGGAAGGCCGGAACCACCGCGATGACCCGCAAGCCAGGAGACCTGCCTTCGGCGCCATAACGTTCCTCGGACGGGGGTTCCTCCGGTGGATCGCGCCTGACGCACGGCCCGGGGCTTGACCGCCGCCCGGGTGTGCCGGTGTCTTGCGCGCTCTTCCGACAGACCCGCCGCCCCGCAACTGCAGGTGATTGGTCGATGTTTGCCAGACTGTTCCCCCCTGTGGCATGCCGACGAATGCGCCGGCGCGCCGTGCCTGCGGGGCTGATCCCCGGCTGACGCGGCGCGCGCCACCAATCCTGTCACCGCGATCTACCAGACGGTTCGGCACATGCGTCGATCTGAAGGCGAAGCTGCATGCCAATGGCAGGCCCGCCCCTTCAGGCACAGGCCATCTGCTGCACCCAGCAGGAAACACGAGATGTTCGACAACGCCTTCACATTTCATGTCAAAACCTTTCGCTTTGACGAGGATTATGTCCCTGCGGAAAATACCCGCCTCACCACCAACTTCGCCAATCTGGCGCGCGGCGAGACCCGTCGGGAGAACCTGCGCAAGGCGCTGCAGATGATCGACAATCGCTGCAATGCCCTGGCGCATTGGGACAACCCCAACGGCCAGCGCTATGCGGTCGAGCTGGACATCATCTCGGTCGACATGAACCTCCCTGTCGGACATGTCGGAGAAAAGGCCAAATCATTCCCGATGGTCGAATTGCTGAAAACCGGCATAGTCGACAAGGAAAACGGCACGCGCATCGATGGCGCGGTCGGCAATAATTTTTCCTCCTACGTGCGTGATTATGATTTCAGTATTCTGCTGCGCGAGGTCAACAAGGATCGGGACGCGTTCTTCGTGCCGGCGGATTTCGGCGATCTGCATGGCAAGCTGTTCCGGCATTTTCTCGATTCAGATGTTTACAGGCAGAATTTTGGCAAGCCCCCGCTCATCTGCCTGAGCGCTTCGAGCACCAGGACCTACCATCGCACGCAAAACCATCACCCCATACTGGGCGTGGAATACCGCCAGGACCAAGCCTCGCTGACGGATCGATATTTTGCGAAAATGGGCCTGAAGGTTCGTTATTTCATGCCGCGTGATGCCGCCGCCCCTCTGGCCTTCTACTTTGCCGGCGACCTGCTCAACGATTACACCAATCTGGAGCTCATCGGCACGATCAGCACGATGGAGACCTTCCAGAAGATCTATCGGCCCGAGATCTACAATGCCAATTCCGCGGCAGAAGAAACCTATCGGCCCAGCCTGAAGCATCAGGATTATTCGCTCACGCAAATTGTCTACGATCGCGAGGAGCGCAGCCGCCTTGCCATCGAGCAGGGGCAATTTGCCGAGGAGCATTTCATCAAGCCGTATCAGGCGGTGCTGGCGCGCTGGTCGGCCCATTGCGCCCTTTGATCCCAGAACAACAAGGCCTCCATCATGACGCAACTTTTGCCCACCTCGACCGCCGGCAGCCTGCCCAAGCCTGCCTGGCTTGCCCAACCCGAGACACTCTGGTCGCCCTGGAAACTGGAGGGCGAGGCGCTGGCTGAAGGCAAGCGGGATGCCTTGCGCCTGGCGCTGGACGACCAACGCCGGGCCGGGATCGATATCGTCAGCGATGGCGAGCAGACACGCCAACATTTTGTCACCACCTTCATCGAGCATCTGAGCGGGGTCGATTTCGAGAAGCGCGAGACGGTTCGCATCCGCGATCGCTACGATGCCAGCGTGCCGAGCGTGGTTGGCGCGGTCGAGCGGCCCAGGCCGGTTTTCGTCGAGGATGCGCGGTTTTTGCGCCGGCAGACCGACAAGCCGATCAAATGGGCGCTCCCCGGCCCGATGACCATGATCGATACGCTCTACGACAGCCACTACAAAAGCCGCGAGAAGCTGGCCTGGGAATTCGCCTGCCTGCTCAACCAGGAAGCGAAGGAGCTGGAGGCGGCAGGCGTCGATATCATCCAGTTCGACGAGCCGGCCTTCAATGTCTTTTTCGACGAGGTGAATGACTGGGGCATCGCCACGCTGGAACGCGCCGCCGAGGGGCTGAGGTGCGAAACGGCCGTGCACATCTGCTATGGCTACGGCATCAAGGCCAATACCGATTGGAAGGCCACGCTGGGATCAGAGTGGCGGCAATATGAGGAAGCCTTCCCCAGGCTGAAGGATTCCAGCATCGATATCATTTCGCTGGAGTGCCACAATTCTCGCGTGCCGATGGATCTGATCGAGCTCATCCGCGGCAAGAAAGTGATGGTGGGCGCCATCGATGTGGCAAGCGATGCTATCGAGACGCCGCAGGAGGTGGCCGATACCTTGCGCAAGGCGCTGCAGTTCGTCGATGCCGACAAGCTCTATCCCGGCACCAACTGCGGCATGGCGCCCTTGTCGCGCCGGGTGGCAAGGAGCAAGCTGGAGGCCTTGGTGGCCGGCGCAGACATCATCCGGCAGGAGCTTGCGCCCTGATCAGGGCGGGGCGCGGCCGGTGCCTTGCGCCATCGCGCCTCGGCCGATTGCCGGCCCGCGATGATATCGCGCGCCGCATCGGTGGGGCTGGAGATCAACCGCCGGCGCACATTCGCAGAATTTGCATATTCGCAGAATTCTGCCCGCATATCTTCGCCGTTTCAGCCATGGTCGCCGCGCCCGCAACAGCGGATAAGCCTGATCATGAACAACGCCTATCGCAAACCGCTGCCCGGCACTGCGCTCGCCTATTACGACACGCGCGCCGCGATCGATGCCATTCGCCCGGGGGCTTATGCCGGCCTGCCCTATGTCTCGCGCGTGCTGGCAGAGCAGCTCGTGCGGCGCTGCGATCCGGCCCTGCTGACCGATGCCCTGAGCCAGATCATCGAGCGCCGGCAGACCATGGACTTCCCCTGGTATCCGGCCCGCGTCGTCTGCCACGACATTCTGGGGCAGACAGCGCTGGTCGATCTGGCGGGCCTGCGCGATGCGATTGCCGATCAGGGGGGCGATCCGGCCAGGGTCAACCCGGTGGTGCCCACGCAACTGATCGTCGATCACAGCCTGGCGGTGGAATATGGCGGGTTCGATCGCCAGGCCTTCGCCAAGAACCGCGCCATCGAGGATCGCCGCAACGCGGATCGCTTCCACTTCATCGAATGGACCAGGAGCGCGTTTGAAAATGTCGATGTGATCCCGGCGGGCAATGGCATCATGCACCAGATCAATCTGGAGAAGATGTCGCCGGTGATCCAGGCGCGCGAGGGCGTGGCCTTCCCCGACACTTGCGTTGGCACCGACAGCCACACGCCGCATGTCGATGCGCTGGGAGTGATCGCCATCGGTGTCGGCGGGCTGGAGGCGGAAACGGTGATGCTGGGCCGGCCCACGATGATGCGCCTGCCTGATATCGTTGGCGTGCAGCTGACGGGGCAACGCGCGCCGGGGATCACCGCCACCGATATCGTGCTGGCGCTGACCGAATTTTTGCGCGCGCAAAAGGTGGTGGGCGCCTGGCTGGAATTCTTTGGCGAAGGGGCCGACAGCCTGTCGATCGGCGACCGCGCTACCATTTCCAATATGTGCCCCGAATATGGCGCCACCGCCGCGCTGTTCCACATCGACCGGCAGACCATCGACTATCTGAAGCTGACCGGCCGCGCGGCAGAGCAGGTGGCGCTGGTGGAAACCTATGCCAGGACCACCGGCCTGTGGGCCGATGCGCTGAAAACCGCCGCATATGAGCGCGTGCTGGCCTTCGATCTCGGCACTGTGGTGCGCAACATGGCCGGGCCATCCAACCCCCACCGCCGCCTGCCCACCACGGCGCTGCACGCGCGCGGCATCGCGGTCGATCTCGACAAGGCCCGCGACGAGGAACGCCAGGGCCTGCTGCCCGATGGCGCGGTGATCATCGCGGCGATCACCAGTTGCACCAACACCAGCAATCCGCGCAATGTGGTGGCCGCCGGCCTGCTGGCGAAGAAGGCCAATGCGCTGGGGCTGGCGCGCAAGCCCTGGGTGAAAACCTCTTTCGCGCCCGGCTCCAAGGTCGCCCGGCTCTATCTGGAGGAGGCAGGGCTGCTGGGCGAACTCGAAAAGCTCGGCTTTGGCATTGTCGCCTATGCCTGCACCACCTGCAACGGCATGTCGGGCGCGCTTGATCCGGCGATCCAGCAGGAGATCATCGAGCGCGATCTTTATGCCACCGCCGTGCTGTCGGGCAACCGCAACTTCGATGGCCGCATCCACCCCTATGCCCGGCAGGCCTTCCTGGCCTCGCCGCCGCTGGTGGTGGCCTATGCGCTGGCCGGCACGGTGCGTTTCGATATCGAGCAGGATGTGCTGGGCGTGGTCGATGGCCGCGAGATCCGCCTGCAAGACCTGTGGCCGAGCGATGCGGAGATCGATGCCATCGTCGCCGCCGCGGTCAGGCCCGAGCAGTTCCGCGCCGTTTACGATCCGATGTTCGCGCCCCGCGCCGCCGGCGCCAAGGCCAGCCCGCTGTATGACTGGCGCCCCCAATCGACCTATATCCGCCGCCCGCCCTATTGGGACACCGAGGGCGTGGGCGCCCTGGCCGCTGTGCCCCGCACGCTGACGGGCATGCGCCCGCTGGCGATCCTGCCCGACAACATCACCACCGATCACCTTTCGCCCTCGAACGCCATCCTGCCCCATTCCGCCTCGGGCGAATATCTGGCGCGGATGGGCGTGCCGGAAGAGGACTTCAACTCCTATGCCACCCACCGGGGCGATCATCTGACTGCGATGCGCGCCACTTTCGCCAACCCGCAACTGGTCAACGAGATGGCCGTGGTCGATGGCGCGGTGCAGAAGGGGTCGCTGGCTCGCGTCGAGCCGGAGGGTCAGGTGATGCGGATGTGGGAGGCGATCGAGACCTATCTTGATCGCCGCCAGCCGCTGATCATCATCGCCGGGGCCGATTATGGCCAGGGCTCCTCGCGTGACTGGGCGGCCAAGGGCGTGCGCCTCGCCGGCGTTGAGGCCATTGTGGCCGAAGGCTTCGAGCGCATCCACCGCACCAACCTCATCGGCATGGGCGTGCTGCCGCTGGAGTTCAAGCCGGGCACCACTCGCCTCACGCTGGGGCTGGATGGCACCGAGACCTATGATGTCATCGGCACCTGTGCGCCGCGCGCGCCTCTTGTGCTGGTGATCCACCGCCGCAATGGCGCGCGCACCGAAGTGACCGTCACCTGCCGGCTCGACACCGCCGAGGAGGTCTCGATCTATGAAGCAGGCGGCGTGCTGCAACGCTTTGCCGAGGATTTCCTCGCCAGCCAGCAGGAGACCGCGTGATGCCCCAGATCCTTATCCCGGCCACCTATATGCGCGGCGGCACCAGCAAGGGCGTGTTCTTCCGCTGCGAGGACCTGCCCGAGGCGGCCCGCGTGCCCGGCCCCGCGCGTGACCGGCTGCTGCAACGCGTGATCGGCAGCCCCGACCCCTATGGCGCCCAGATCGACGGCATGGGCGGGGCCACCTCCAGCACCAGCAAATGCGTGATCCTTTCGCCCAGCGCCCGGCCGGGCCATGATGTCGATTACCTCTACGGGCAGGTCTCGATCGACAGCGATTTTGTCGACTGGTCGGGCAATTGCGGCAATCTTTCCACCGCGGCCGGGGCCTTTGCCATCCATGCCGGCTATGTTGCCGCGGGCGCCGATGGGGTGCAGACGGTGCGCATCTGGCAGGCCAATATCGGCAAGACGATCATCGCCCATGTGCCGGTGGCCGATGGCGCGGTGCAGGAACTCGGCGACTTCGAACTCGACGGCGTAACCTTCCCGGCGGCCGAGATCGTGCTGGAATTCCTCGATCCGGCTGATGATGGCGGCGCGATGTTCCCCACCGGCCATCTGGTGGATACGCTCGACGTGCCCGAGGCGCTCGTGCCCTGCGGCAGGCTGAGGGCCACGCTGATCAACGCCGGCATCCCCACCATCTTCGTGAACGCTGCCGATATCGGCTACACCGGCACCGAACTGCGCGAGGCGATCAATGGCGATGCCGCGGCCCTGGCCCGCTTCGAGGCGCTGCGCGTAATCGGCGCGCTGCGCATGGGGTTGATCCAGGCGCCCGAGGAGGCAAAAACCCGCCAGCACACGCCCAAGATCGCCTTCGTTGCGCCGCCGGCCACCTATGTCGCTGCCAGCGGCAAGGTGGTCCGCGCCGACAGTATAGATCTTCTGGTCCGCGCGCTGTCGATGGGCAAGCTGCATCATGCGATGATGGGCACCGCCTCGGTTGCCATCGCCACGGCAGCGGCCGTGCCCGGCACGCTGGTCAATCTGGCAGCCGGCGGCGGAGAACGGCATAGCATCCGCTTCGGCCACCCCTCGGGCACTTTGCGCGTTGGCGCCGAGGCGCGCCACGAGGCGGCAGGCTGGGTCGTCACCCGCGCCATCATGAGCCGCAGTGCCCGCATCCTGATGGATGGGCATGTGCATGTGCCCGCCGGCGCTTTTTGAGGAAGGTTTGTCCATGATCCGCAATCAGGCAGATGGCCGCGATCTTCTGGGCGCCATGGCCGATGCCGCCGCCGCCCGTGCCGGCGCCCATCTGGGCAGTGCCATCCGCATGGCCCGCTGCGACAGGGTGCAACTGAACGAAGGGATCACCGCGCCCGAGGTCGAGGTCGAGACCTGGCCGGTCAGCACCGGCCCTCAGGCCATCGTCATCTCGGTTTTCGCCACCGCGCCGCGCGATGATGGCGGCCGGGTGACCGCCGCCAGCGGCCGCTTCACCTTCACTACCTCGACGAACCAGCGGGACAATCACGCAGGCAGCGCACCCGTGCAGCCCCATGGGAGGGACATGCTATGAACGACATCGCCTTCAAGCCCAAGAAATCGGTCGCGCTTTCGGGCGTGGCCGCGGGCAACACGGCCCTGTGCACGGTGGGGCGCAATGGCCATGATCTGCATTATCGCGGCTATGACATTCTGGAATTCGCCGAAACGGCCGAATTCGAGGAAATCGCCCATCTGCTGGTGCATGGCGAATTGCCCACGGCAACGCAGCTGGCGGCCTACAAGGCCAGGCTGAAGGGCCTGCGCGGGCTGCCGCAATCGGTGAAGGCCGCGCTGGAGGCCCTGCCGGCCGCGGCCCATCCGATGGATGTGATGCGCTCGGGCGTTTCGGCCCTGGGCTGCGTGCTGCCCGAGACGCATGATCACAACCTGCCCGACGCGCGCGATATCGCCGACCGGCTGCTGGCCTCGCTCGGCTCGATCCTGCTCTATTGGTACCATTTTGCCCATCACGGCCGGCGCATCGAGGTGGAAACCGGGGACGACAGCATCGGCGGCCATTTCCTGCATCTGTTGCACGGCCATGCGCCGCAGGAGAGCTGGGTGCGGGCCATGCACACCTCGCTGATCCTTTATGCCGAGCACGAGTTCAACGCCTCCACCTTTGCCGCGCGGGTGATCGCCGGCACCGGATCGGACATGTATTCGGCCATCGCCGGCGCGATCGGCGCGCTGCGCGGCCCCAAGCATGGCGGCGCCAACGAGGTGGCCTACGAAATCCAGAAGCGCTATGCCACGCCCGACGAGGCCGAGGCCGACATCCGCCGCCGGGTGGAGGCGAGGGAAGTGGTCATCGGCTTCGGCCATCCGGTCTACACCATTTCCGATCCGCGCAATGTCGTCATCAAGCGGGTGGCACGGGCATTGGCCGAGGATGCCGGCGCGCGCCGCCAGTTTGCCGTGGCCGAGCGGATCGAAAGCGTGATGTGGGATGCCAAGCAGATGTTCCCCAACCTCGACTGGTTCTCGGCCGTCTCGTACAATCTGATGGGCGTGCCCACGGCGATGTTCACGCCGCTCTTCGTGATCGCGCGCACCTCGGGCTGGGCCGCGCATGTGATCGAGCAGCGCCAGGATAACAAGATCATCCGCCCCTCGGCCAATTATACCGGGCCGGAAAACCTGACCTTCGTGCCGCTGGCCCAGCGCCACGAAGCCCAGCTTGCCTAAGGATTTCGACAATGCCCTATCTGATCGCAGACGACCTTCCGACCGAAACCGCCGGCAGGCGTTTCCGCGCCGCCTTGGCGCGCCCGGGCATCTATCAGCTGCCCGGCGCGCATAATGGGCAGGCGGCGATCCAGGCCAGGCAGGCCGGCTTCGATGGCCTCTATCTCTCGGGCGCGGCGATGACCGCCTCGATGGGCCTGCCCGACCTTGGCATCATCACGGTGGACGAGGTAGCTTTCTTCATCCGCCAGATCGCACGCGCTTCCGGCCTGCCGTTGCTGGTGGATGGCGACACCGGCTATGGCGAGGCCCTGAACGTGATGCACATGGTGCGCACGTTTGAGGAAGCGGGCGCAGGGGCCGTGCATCTGGAAGACCAGATCCTGCCCAAGAAGTGCGGGCACCTGAACGGCAAGGCCCTCGTCTCGCCCCACGACATGGCCGCCAAGGTGGCCGCCGCCAAAAGGGCAAGCCGCGATATCGTCATCATCGCGCGCACCGATGCGGCAGCGGTTGAGGGCTATGACGCGGCGCTCGCCCGCGCGAAGCTCTATGTCGAGGCGGGCGCCGACGCGATCTTTCCCGAGGCGCTGATCACGGCTGAAATGTTCCGGAAATTCGCGGCCGACCTGCCCGGCGTGCCGCTGCTCGCCAACATGACCGAGTTCGGCAAGACGCCGTTTTACACGGCAGGCGAATTCGAGGAGATGGGCTACAAGATGGTGATCTGGCCGGTCTCCAGCCTGCGCGTGGCCAACAAGGCGCAAAGCCTGCTTTACGCAGCGATCAGGCGCGATGGCGGCACGCACAACCAGGTCGGGCACATGCAGACCCGGCAGGAGCTTTACGACACCATCGGCCTCCACGCCTTCGAGGAACTCGACGCCTCGATCGTCAGGACGATTGTGCCCGAGGTGATCCCCCGGGGCTGAACCGGCCGGAACAGTGATGGAGCAGCGATGGAACAGCGGCAGGCGGCCTTCCCGCAAGGGGATGCCGCCTGCCGCTGTTCCCGGCATGGATCGCCGCCATGAGATGCCGCTTGCTTATGGCGCATGATATTTGCAATATCCGCATATCAAATAGCGGCAGAATATGTGAATATTTGCGGAGGATAATCGGCAAATTTGCAAATTTTGCGAATATGGGAGCGCGCGATGCGAAAGGCCTTCATGGGCGTGCGCCTGCGGCGCCTGCGTGAGGAACGCAAACTCAAACAGGTTGAACTGGCCCATGCGCTGGGCATCTCGACCAGCTATCTCAACCAGCTGGAGCAAAACCAGCGCCCCCTGACCGTGCCCGTTCTGCTCAAGATCAACGCCGCCTTTGGCATCGATGTGCAGATGTTCTCCGAAGATGAGGAAGCGCGGCTCATCACCGAGTTGAAGGAGGTGCTTTCGGAAAGCACCGAGGCCATCTCGGTGGCGGAAATGCGCGAATTGGCGATGAACATGCCGGCCGTGGGCCGCACGCTGACGGCGCTGCACCGCCGCTATCGCGAGGCTGCCGAACGCAGCGAGGCGATGGCCGCGCAGCTTGGGGACGACTGGATCAGCGGTGGCCCGGCCCGCATGCCCTTCGAACAGGTGCGCGATTTCTTCTACGCGCGCCACAACCATGTCGCCCTGCTCGATGACGCTGCCGAGCACCTGTATCGGCAGGCTGGGCTTGCCCCCCGCTCGGTGCATGCCGGGCTGGTCACCTGGCTGCGCGAAAAACACGGCGTGCAGGTCGTGCCGGGTGAAGGCGATGCCGCGCAACGCCGCTATGATCCGGCAACCCGCAGCCTGCACATCTCGGCCCATCTCAGGCAGGGCCAGCAGGCCTTCCAGATGGCCACGCAACTGGCCTTTCTCGAAGTGGGCGATGCCATCGACAGGCTGGCCGACACCCGGATTCTCGCCGGTGAGGAAGCCCGCAGGCTCGCGCGCGTGGGCCTTGCCAATTACTTCGCCGGCGCGCTGATCCTGCCCTATGGCGATTTCCTCGCTGCGGCAGAGGCGCAAGCCTATGACATCGAACGCCTCGGCCGCCAGTTCGGCGTCGGCTTCGAAACCATCTGCCACCGCCTGTCGACCCTGCAACGCGCCGATGCGCGGGGGGTGCCGTTCTTCTTTGTCCGGGTGGATCGGGCCGGCAACATCTCCAAGCGCCAGTCGGCCACGGATTTCCACTTTTCCCGCGTAGGCGGCAGTTGCCCGCTGTGGAACGTGTATGAAGCCTTTGCGCAGCCCGGCAAGGTGCTGACGCAAGTGGCGCAAATGCCGGATGGGCGGTCCTATCTGTGGGTTGCGCGGACCGTGGGCCGCCCAAGCGCGGGCTATGGCGCCCCGGGCAAGACATTCGCGATCGGCCTGGGGTGCGATCTCAGGCACGCCCATCGCCTGATCTATTCGCGCGGGCTCGATCTTGCCGATCCGGCAACCGCCACCCCGATCGGCGCGGGCTGCAAGGTCTGCGAGCGGCCAGACTGCCTGCAGCGCGCCTTTCCCGCCATCGGCAAGGCCATACTGGTCGATGAGAACAGCAGCACGGCCATGCCTTATCCGGCGGGGCAGAACAGGCCACCTGCTGCACATTAAGGCATCCCGCCTCTCGACCCCGGCCTCGAAGGCCGACACGACAGGAAACGCCCCTGTTCCGGACATAGGCAAAATGCCGCAATGACATTCCCGCCACGCAACGCTATCGGACGAGCGTGGGGAACTTTCGCAGACTTCTTGCGCAACGCCATTTGACGACGCTGATCTGCGTCGTGGCCATGTTACTGAAGCTGCTTGTGCCCTCGGGATACATGCTGGCGGCCGACCACGGGCGCATCACGATGGCGATCTGTTCGGGTGTTGCATCCAGCCCGATCACGATTTCCATGCCGATGAGGCATGACGACAGCGGCGGCAAGGATCACCACGGCAGGGACGAGATGCCCTGTCCCTACGGCAGCCTCGCATTCCCGGCGCTTCAGGCGGTCGATCCGATCCAGCTGGCGCTGCTCATGGCCTTCATTCTGGCAGTTGGCGTTGTCGTCATTGCGCCCGCGCCGCGTGCATCGTCTGCGTTTCTGCAGCCGCCGCCAAGAGGGCCGCCAGCCTCCCTTTGAACCGCCATTCGTGCCCGCATGCGGGCATGGTTTGCCGAGCCCGCGTGCCATCCACGGCGGGCCGTTCAAAGGTTTTCTCATGCGCTCTTCATTTATGTCCGGAGCGGCGGTTTCCTGCCTCTGCTCGCTTGCCTCTCTCGTGTCGCCCACCTCTGCCTTGGCGCAGGCGGCGGCAGACAAGGCACCGCCCAGCTGGACCAACAACACCATCGTCGTGACCGGCAAGCGCCAGCACTACGCCGTGCCCGACGCGCAAGCGGCCACCCGCACGAACACGCCGCTGATCGAGGTGCCGCAATCGGTGCAGGTACTCACCCGCACGTTGTTGCAGGAGCAGGACCGGCGCACGCTGGGCGAAGCACTGGTCAATGTCTCGGGCGTGACACCCACGCGCCCGGACGAGATCCTGTTCATCCCGCCGATCCTGCGCGGCTTCCCGGGCGAGGTCTATCTCGACGGCCTGCCGATCTTTGCCGGCAACCAGCAGGCCTATGATCCCACCAGCCTGGTGGGCGTGGAGCGTATCGACGTGCTGAAGGGCCCCACCGCCACGCTCTATGGCGGCGGGCTGGGCACGCCGCTGGGCGGTATCATCAACGTCGAGAGCGAGCGCCCCTCGGACAAGACGGGTGGCACGCTCGCCATGCGCGCGGGCAGTTTCTCGACCTGGAACCCGTCGGGCGATCTCAATGTGGCGCTGATGCCGGGTGTGGCAGCGCGCGTGGCGGGCGAATATCAGAGCAATGGCAGCTGGATCGACAAGGTGCATGGCCAGCGCTGGTCGATCCAGCCCAGCCTGTCGATCCGGATCTCCCCCCAGACCGACCTGCTGCTGCAGGGGCAGTTCAACCACCGCGATAACCTCGAATATTCAGGCCTCCCCGCGGATACGGCGCTGGCCGGCGCGCTGGCACGCAATGCCTTCCCCGGCTCACCCAACCATCAGCCCCAGACCGACAATGACAACCGCATGGGCACCGCCACGCTGCGCCATGCCTTCTCCGACCGCGTGAAGCTGACGGTCAGCGGGCGGTATTACGCCAGCGAGGTGAACGAGAGCGGCAGCTTCGTCTATCCCGGCCTGCTCGACACCGGCACCACCGCGCCATCCTATGATGTCTACCCCATCACCATGATCACCCGCACCAAGGAGGCGACGCTGGACGCCAATCTGGAGGCCAAACTGCATCTGCCGGGCGGCACGCACCATCTGCTGGGCGGGGTGAATTACGACTGGACCAGCTTCTACAGCGGCATGGGGCTGTTCGTCAGCGACAGCCCCTCGGGCACCATCGATCTGTCCAACCCGACCTATACACTGGGTTACACGTCGCAAACCCCGGTCAATTCCTACGAGCAGGACCATTACCAGACGCTGGCTTTCTATGTTCAGGATCAGGCGACCTATGGGCGGCTGCATCTGACCGGCGGCCTGCGCTTCACCTCTCTGCGCTTCATCGAGAACAGCAATGTTGGCGTGGCCAATGACAGGACCTACCACCATGTCTCGCCGCGCATCGGGGCGACCCTGGATGTGCTGCCTGGTGTCGCGCTGTTCGCGGGCTATGCCACGGCGTTTCGCGCGCCTTTCGGCTATATCAGCCTTCAGCCCTCGAAGCCGGAAAGCTCCAGCAATGTCGAGGGCGGGGTGAAGCTGGCGCTGCCCCGCACCGGCCTGTCGGGCACCATCGCCGCCTTCAGCCAGACGCACGACAATGTCGCTACCTCCGACCCCGCCAATGTCGGCTATTACATCCAGACCGGGCGGCAACGTGCCCGCGGCGTCGAGGTCGATCTGGTGTGGGAGCCAGGCCCGGCCTTTTCGCTGCTCGGCAACTATGCCTACACCGGCACGCGCGATGGGGGCGTCGCCCCCGGCGACCGGTTGGCCCGCGTGCCCGAGAGCAGCGGGCGCATCGCTGCGCGCTATCGGCTGCTGCATGGCCCGGCGAAAGGGCTTGCGCTGGGCGCTGGCATCACCGCCTTCACCTCGCGCCAGTTGACCCTGCCCAACACCATCGCCGTGCCCGGCTATGCGGTGATCGACGCGCAGGCCGCCTATGACATCGGGCGTTTTGGCCTGAGCGTCTCGGTGGTCAATCTGGGCGGGCGCCGGGCCTGGGATCCTTATTCCTATATGGGCTATCCGGTGGTTGCGCCCAACCAGCCGCGTTCGGCCTATGTCACGCTCAAGACGAAAATCTGAGGAGGAGAGATTGCGATGAGGCATCTGGTCGGATTTGTCAGCCTCACCCTTGCCGTCGCGCTTCCGGTGTCGGCGGCAAGGGCGCAGGCCGCGGCAAGCCATGGCACGGTCATCCCGCTCTATCCCCGAGGCGCGCTTGTCCCGCTCACCGTTCCCGAAACGCGCGACAGGCTGGCCGAGACGGGCGAGACCATGATCTTCAACGTCAGCAATCCCACGCTGGAGCTGTTTCGCCCCGCCCGGCCCAACGGCACGGCGGTGATCATCGCGCCGGGAGGCGGCTTTGTCGGGCTGGGCTATGAGGCCGGAGGCACTGCTGTGGCGCGCCGGCTGGTGCGGCTTGGCGTGACGGCGCTGGTGCTCAAATATCGCACGATCCAAAGCCCGGATGACGCGATGCACATGCCTGAGGTCCATATGAAGGAGATGGCGGCGATCATCGAGCGGGCCAGGAGCGGCACGCCCGCCCAGGTGCCGCCCTTTGCCGGAGAGGCCCATGCGGTAGAGGATGGTGCGCGCGCCATGGCGCTCGTGCGGCGCCACGCGGCGCAATGGCGTGTGGATCCCCGGCAGGTGGGCTTCATCGGCTTTTCGTCGGGGGCTTTCCTGGCCGCCGATTTGGCCATCGCAGACAAGGCTTCACGGCCGGATTTCGTAGGCCTGTTCTATGGCGGGCTGCGAACCCCGGTTCCTGCCGGGGCTTCTCCCGCCTTCATCGCCGCTGCTGCCGATGACGCCTATCTGCCTGACGATGCCGCGCAACTCTACGCTGCATGGCGCAAGGCAGGCGCCCCGGCCGAACTCCACATTTACGAGCGCGGCGGGCATGGTTTCGGCCTGCTGCCGAAAGGGCCTACGAGCGATCACTGGTTTGACGAGCTGGTCTGGTGGATGCAGTCTCGCGGCCTCATGAAGGTGGCGGGAAAACGTCAAGGTTAGGGGCGGACGCACAGGCTCGGAGGGCGCCCCTGCCTCGCGCATCGGTCATGCATTTTGTGAACAGGCCAAAGCGCTATTGGCAGGGAAGGGCATTGGGAATGCAGATGCGCATATTGATAAAACAGCCGGCAAGGCCGCCAATCATGCCCTCCGCTTACCGCAATGCCCTTCATGGGCCTGTTGATCAGGCCCGGACGTCAGCTGTTCTGGTCGTCGTCCTGGCCAGCTTCCTGTGATGCGCCCTGATAGTAATCCTGGGGAGCATCTTGAGCGGAGACGTCTTCCTGCTGATGGCCGCCAAGCAGTTCACCAAGCTTGTCCTTGAGCACGTCCGTGCCCTCGTAGCCGGCAACCAATGCGGCACCTTTTTCGAGCAGATTGGCATTGGGGTCGAGTTTTTCGAGGCCTTGTTCGGCAGCAAGAGCGCCTGCAGCGTCTTCGATGAAATCCTTGATACCCATGGGATGAACTCCGGATAGCGGACTCGCGAAATTGGTGTCCGCTATGGATTTTTTATACTTACTCCCGGTTTAACAGAAACGGAATGCGACAAGATGTGCGGTCATGCGCCGAAAAATGTCTGTGGGTATCACAGGCGTGGCCGGCAGGTCGAATGGGCCTACAGGACAGCGCTGCGAGAAGGGACCAGACCTTGCCGAAAAGTCCGTTCCGGCCGGTCCTGCCAAGCAAGATATTGAAGGCATACTGTGTCCAGAACATGGCCGAGATGCCGATTGCCAACCGCCTGGCTGGCGTTGATCAACGGAACCCATTTTATCTGGCGGTGGCCTTGTTCGGGAAATGGCTCCTGTATGGAAGTGACATGCAACACATGGAGCGATACGCGGTAGTGTGGAGTGCGCCCCGGCTTGAGGTATACGAAATGTCCCGCAGCCTGCTCCACCACGCGCCCCGCAATGCCTGCTTCTTCGCAGGCTTCTCGGCGCGCGGTCTCGTGGGGCATTTCGCCTGCCTCGATGTGGCCCTTGGGGATGCCCCACCGTCCCGATCTGCGGCTCGTTATCAGTAGGACTTCCACTCTACCACGTATGTCACGCAGGCATATGGCGCCAGCCTGCTCCACAAACATGCAGGGAAATGCGCACTCCTCGCGATCCGGAAGATCCAGATCGTCGGGTTGGCTGGCCTTCGTCATCCTTTCCACAGGCATTCCCCTTCAGGGTCGGACCGGGCGAAAACGAGTCTGTTCGTTGAAGACTTCCTTGCGGTGGTATGAGTAGAACACATTTCCATAGCGGGAAGCAAGGGAAACGGCCCTCATCCCATGCTTGCTGCGGCACCCGGTAAGGAATGCGCTCGCATATGCGGGAAAGGGGCCGGTCAACAAACACGAAGAGGGTATAGGGCCGCCAGATCGCGAAACGGCCTGTGAGTTGCCGCTCGGCGGTCGGGGCGCTGCGCGGGCCATGGCTTACCTCAAAGTCAGTGGCTGCAGAAAAAGTGCCTTCTTCTGCGAAAGTCACTTCCGGTTTATGGGTCCCTTACGACAGGTAAGCAACCATGCGAGGCCCGCCATGCCGCAGACCGACTATACAGCCTACGCCCCGGCCGCCCCCTATTTTGACCTTGTTCGCCAGGCGCTGGGCGATGCGGTGGAGGGCGAGCACTTCTTCGACATCGTGGCGCCCGACATCGCCTATGAAGTGCTCTATGACTTCCCGGGTTGGCCGCGCCTGACACCGGGGCGCGAGGCACTGATGGATGCCTTTCGCGGCTATGTGCAGCATATTGCGCTCGCCTCCACCAGCGATTTGGTGGTGCACCGGGCCGACAATGGCCGCGTGTTCGTGCTGGAATATGAGGTGCATGGCACGATCCTCGCCACAGGGCGCCCCTATCACAACCGCTTCTGCTCGATCGTCACGATCGCCAACCGCAAGATCGCGCATTGGCGCGATTACATGGATTCACTCGCCGCGTGGAACGCGCTGACCGCCTGAAAGGCCCCTCATGCAACAGATCCTGTTCCTCGAGGCCAGCCCGCGTGGGGTAGCCTCCGCCAGTCGCGCCGCAGCCGAGCATCTGGTGCCAAGGCAGGCCGCGCACCACCCCGCATCGGCACCTGTTCGGGGGCGGATACCGACAAATTCGCGCAATTCGGCCTCACCCGCCTGCCGGCCCGCCATGTCCGCGCGCCGCTG
>Ga0207806_1000005_pt1 | contig 40177 bp, 39 predicted proteins | sample LuqExpMetageno72_FD_187829 | JGI IMG/M metagenome (GOLD analysis project Ga0207806, IMG submission 187829) | Tropical forest soil microbial communities from Luquillo Experimental Forest, Puerto Rico - Sample 72 (SPAdes) | ecosystem: Environmental > Terrestrial > Soil > Tropical forest ...
TTTGCGGCGGCCGCGATTCATCCCGGCGGCGGCAAGGCCTGCGTGAAGGCGTTCGGGCTGGTGCAGAAGGCTTACGGTCCCAATCGGGTGCTCTACCCGATGAAGCGCACCAACCCGAAAAAGGGCCGCAACGAAGACCCCGGTTTCGTGCGCATCTCCTGGGATGAAGCGCTCGATCTGGTTGCCGATAAAATGAAGGAAGCGCGCGCGAAAGGCTTGCTCGATGAGGGCGGCTTTCCGCGGCTGGCAGCGAGTTTCGGCGGTGGCGGGACCCCAACCGCCTACATGGGCACGCTACCGGCCTTCCTTGCCGCCTGGGGCCCGGTCGATCTGAGCTTCGGTTCCGGTCAGGGCGTCAAATGCACGCACTCCGAACATCTTTACGGCGAGCTCTGGCATCGCGCCTTCACGGTGTGCTCCGATACGCCGCTTTGCGACTATGTGCTTTCGTTCGGCGCCAACGTCGAGGCGTCGGGCGGTGTTTGCGGCGTCAAGCGCCATGCAGACGCGCGCAACCGCGGCATGAAGCGCGTGCAGATCGAGCCGCATCTGTCGATCACCGGCGCCTGCTCGGCCGAATGGATTCCGATCAAACCGAAGACCGATGCCGCGTTCCTGCTGGCGATGATCCACGTGCTGCTGCACGAAACGCCGCGCGAGAAGCTCGACATTCCATTCCTCAAGCAGCGCACGTCGTCGCCTTATCTGGTCGCGCGAGGCGGATTTTTCCTGCGCGACCCGGCGAGTAAGAAGCCGCTGGTGTTCGACTTAAAGACGCAACGCGCGGCGCCGTTCGATGCCGCCGATATCGATCCGGCGCTGGAAGGCAACTTTACGGTCGGCGGCGTCGAGGTCGGCGCCGATCAAGAGACCGCGACACACACGTCCGCTAGCGTGCGGCCATCATTCGCTCATCTTGTCGACCATGTGAAAGACTACTCGCCGGAATGGGCCGCGAAGATTTGCGATGTTTCGGCCGACACCATCCGCCGCATCAGCAACGAATTTCTCGCGCACGCGCGCGTCGGCGAGACAATCGAGATCGAGGGCGTGACGCTGCCCTACCGGCCGGTCGCCATCGCTTTTGGCAAGACCGTCAACAACGGCTGGGGCGGTTACGAATGCTGCTGGGCGCGCACGATCATCCCGTGCCTCGTCGGCGCGCTCGACGTGCCGGGCGGTACACTCGGCACCACCGTGCGGCTCAACCGGCCGGCCGACAATCGCTGGTCCAGCGTCACTCCGGGCCCCGACGGGTTCATGCACTATCCGATGAATCCGACCAGCAAGGATAAATGGATTTCGCGTCCGACCGCGCGCAGCGCGCACCGCATGCTGGTGCCGTTGGTCGCCAATTCGGCCTGGAGCCAAGCGCTTGGACCGACGCATCTCGCCTGGATGATGCAGAGGCAAGATTTCGAGAAGCTACCGCACGCACCGCCGCCCGACATCTGGCTTGTGTACCGCACCAATCCGGCGATCTCGTTCTGGGACACCAAGGCGGTGGGCGAGACGATGGCGACGTTTCCCTTCACCGTCTGCTTCACGCTGACGCGCGACGAGACCAACCACGTTGCCGACGTGCTTTTGCCTGACTGCACGGATCTTGAAGGCCTGCAGTTGATGCGCATCGGGGGCACCAAATACATCGAGCAGTTCTGGGATTACCAGGGCTTCGCGCTGCGCGATCCGGCGGTACCGGCGCAGGGGGAAGCCAAGGATTTCACCTGGATTGCCACCGAGCTCGCACGTCGCACCGGCCTGCTCGAGGAGTACAACGCGTCGATCAACCGCGGTGGGGCCGAGATCAAGCTCAAGGGCGCGAATTACGACTTCTCGCTGGACATCACCAAAGCGCACAGCGTTGAGGAGATCTGGGACGCGAGCTGCCGCGCCGCCAGCGCCGAGCTGACCGGGGGCAAGGAAACGCACGGGCTTGACTGGTTCCGCGCGCACGGCTTCCACGTCAAGCCGTTCTCCCGGTTGATGTGGTACCTCTACCCGAAGCTCACCGAGCAGGGCCTGCGCTACGAGCAGCCCTATCAGGAGCGCCTGCTGCGCGTCGGCAAGGAGCTCGAGCGGCGTCTGCACGAGCACGGCATCCATTGGTGGGACAAGCAACTCGCGGAATATGAGCCGCTTCCGCATTGGCGCGATCTCAACGCGCTGTGGGAGAACGCGCTCGCCAAGCATTACCAGGTGAATATCAACGACTATCCATTCTGGTTGGTCACCTCGCGCAGCATGCAATATTCCTGGGGCAACAATGTCGGCGTGCAGCTGATCAAGGAGGTCGCTGACAACGTCCTTGGCCACGGTAGCGTGGTGATGAACGAAGGCTCTGCCCAAAGGCTCGGCATCGCCGACGGCGACCAGGTCGAGGTGCGCTCGCCGCTCAACTCGACCAAAGGCAAGGTCGTGCTGCGCGAGGGCATTCGGCCCGATACGCTGCTGATCATCGGCCAGTTTGACCACTGGGCAACGCCCTATGCGAAGGATTTCGGCGCGCCCAGCATGAACGCGCTGGTGCCGATGCTGCTCGACCTCACCGACGCGACCGGCTCGAGTGCCGACCTGGTCAAGGTCAAGGTCACGCGCCTATCGGAGGCGACATGACCCGCTGGGCGATGGTGGCCGATCTCGAGCGTTGCGTCGGGTGCCAGACGTGCACGGCGGCGTGCCGGCATGCCAATGCCACCTCGCCGGCGGTGCAATGGCGCAAGGTGCTCGACGTCGAGGCCGGATCTTTCCCTAACGTTCACCGCACTTTCGTGCCGGTTGGCTGCCAGCACTGCGCCGATCCGCCCTGCATGCACGTGTGCCCCTCGACGGCCACGCGCCAGCGGCCTGACGGCATCGTCACCATCGACTACGACATCTGTATCGGCTGCGCTTATTGCGACGTCGCCTGCCCCTATCAGGCGCGCTTCAAGATCGACAAGGAAGATTTCGCATATGGCGACCGGGCGACGCAGAACGAGCTGGAGCGCGAGAACGATTTACTCAAGCGGATCGGGGTCGCGCAGAAATGCACGTTTTGCTCCGACCGAATCGATTTCGGCATTGCCAATGGCATCGCGCCAGGCTCCGACCCACGCGCCACGCCCGCCTGCGTCAATGCTTGCATCGCCGACGCCTTGCATTTCGGTGACCTCGACGATCCCGACAGCAACGTCTCGCAACTGCTGCGCCGCCATAAGAATTTCCGCATGCATGCCGAGCTCAAGACCGAGCCGGGCTTCTACTATCTTTACGACAAGGCCGACGCTCCGCCGGCGCCGGATATCCCGCCCGCGGTCGCGGACACGCAGGCCGGCCGCATTCGCACGCGGGGGGTCGAGCCGTGGCATCAAAAGCATTGGGACTGGAAGGCCGCCGGCAATTTCCTTTGCGGGGGTGCCGGTGCTGGACTGTTTGCCTGCGCCACTCTCGTCGGGCTCAACGGCACGCCGGTGGTGTTGCCCGGCCTCGCCGCGCTGTTGCTGGTCGCACTCGGCCTCGGTTTGCTGCTTTTCAAGATCGGACGGCCGCTACGCTTTTTGTACGTGATGCGGCAGCCCAGGCGCTCATGGATGACGCGGGAGGCTTGGGTGGTCTGCCTGTGGTACCCGGTCGGGTTGTTCGCGCTGTGGTCCAACCATGCGCAGTTCCTACTGCCGGCGGCCGTGATCGGACTGGCCTTTCTGTTTTGTCAGGGGATGATCCTGGAGCAGGCGAAGGGGATTCCCGCCTGGCGCACGCCGCGCGTTATCGCCTTGATCATGGCGACCGGATTGGCTGAGGGCTGCGGCCTACTCCTGCTGATCGCGGTATTCTCGCCTAACCTCGCTTACGCGGCCCAACCGATGGCCATCCTTCTGATCGCGCTCGCCGCGGGAAGGGTCTGGACTTGGTGGCGCTATCTCGGTGCGCTTGAAACCGAAGGCGCGCCGACCCGCACGCTGGAAGTCTTCGACGCCTGCCGCGTCTGGTTTTTTGCCGGCGGGCTGGCGCTACCGCTGGTGCTCGTCGGCGCGGGCTTGCTGCTCGCCGCTGCCTCGGGCGCCTTGTTCGCGCTTGCCGGCGTTGCTGTGTTCTGCAGCGGCTGGGCGGTCAAGTACATTCTCATCACGCGCGCTGCCTACAACCAGGGCTTCGCGCTGCCCCACACACCGATACGCGGCTCCGGAGTGCCCGGACCGGCGGTCAAGCCGGGATGGACGTTGCCGTGACGTCGCGGGCGCAACAACAAGATTCCATTCGGGAGGTTTGTTCATGAGCACGCAACACGTCATTGCCGATGCGCCGGTCTATATGTTCGACCGCGCCGCGGAGATCATGTCGCGCAAGGAATTACAAGCATTGCAGCTCTCGCGTCTGAAGAACACGGTTGAACGTGCCTACAACAAGGTCCCGCATTATAAGAAGAAATTGGACACCGCCGGCGTCAAGCCGAGCGACCTGAAGTCGCTCGCCGATCTCGCGCGCTTTCCGTTCACTACCAAGGCCGACCTGCGCGACAACTATCCGTTTGGTCTGTTCGCGGTGCCGCGCGACCAGTTGCTGCGGCTGCACGCCTCGTCCGGCACTACCGGCAAGCCGACCGTCGTCGGCTACACACAGGGCGACCTCAATTTGTGGTCCGACCTGATGGCGCGTTGCCTTGCCTGCATGGGCGCGAAGCCCGGCGACATCGTGCACAACGCCTACGGCTACGGCCTATTCACCGGCGGCCTTGGCGCCCATTACGGCGCCGAGCGGCTCGGCTGCACCGTGATTCCGATCTCCGGCGGCGGTACCGAGCGGCAAGTTACGCTGTTGCACGACTTCGGTGCGCAGATCCTCTGTGCAACGCCGTCCTACGCGCTCAACATCGCCGAAGTCGCCGACGGCATGAAGATCGACATCCGTAAGCTGCCACTGCACACCGGCATCTTCGGCGCCGAGCCTTGGACCGAGGCTATGCGACGCGACATTGAGGCGCGGCTCGGCATAAACGCCGTCGATATCTACGGCCTGTCGGAGATCATCGGCCCGGGCGTCGCCTGTGAATGCCACGTGATGAAGAACGGCCTGCACGGCTGGGAGGACCATTTCCTGTTCGAGGTCATCGACCCTGAAACCATGCAGGCGACGCCGATGGGCGAGGCTGGTGAACTGGTCATCACCACGCTAACCAAGGAAGCGTTGCCGATGCTGCGCTACCGGACGCGCGACATCACCCGGCTGTCCGATGAGCCGTGCCCTTGCGGGCGCACGCACGTGCGGATCCTACGCGTGACCGGCCGCAACGACGACATGCTGATCATCCGCGGCGTCAACGTCTATCCGTCGCAGGTCGAAGCGGTGCTGGTCGGCTTCCCCGGCCTCGCGCCGCATTATCAGATCGTGCTGACGCGCGAGCACTCGCTCGACGCGATGACGGTCGAAGTTGAGCTGGCGCCGGATTTCACGGGCGACCGCGCCGCCAAGGCGGCCGATGTCACGCACCATATCAAGTCGATGATCGGTGTGACCTGCACCGTGGTGCCGAAGGCGCCGGGCGTGGTGCCGCGCTCGCAGGGCAAGGCCGTGCGTGTGCGCGACGAGCGCACAAAAGCGAAATGAAATCCGCAGGCCGAAGGTGCGGGGCGACATGCCTCTGGTCGTACGCGGGCTTCTTCGCGCACCCATGATGAGTTGCCGTAGAATTAAGAGACTTACGACGATTTTTTGCCCTGCGCCAACATGATGGCCGGGACGAACCCGCATTCGTAGCTGATCAAATCACTCCTGCGACACGGGCGGATCGAGATCGTCCGCCCAGTTCTTGCTCGGCTCCGGATGTTTGCGCAGTAGCCGATGCACCAGATTGACGTGCTCGGCCTCTTCCTCAACCAGCTCTTCCGCCATCTTCTTCACTGCTGGATCCTTGGTCGTGTTGACGATGGAGGTGAAGTATGCGAGCGCGCGCTCTTCGCCCTTGAGCGAGAGCTGCAGTGCATGCCACGGCGTCATCAGATAGTGCGCTGAGCCGAGGTCGGCTTCTTCCGGGCTATCGTCCGCGAATTTGCCGATATGACGCGCGTGGTTTACGACGTCGAAGTCGCCGGCCATGCGGCGGATTTCCTCGCCGTGAATGCCTTCAGCGCGGGCAAGGTCGCGGAAGACCTTTACCAACTCCGGGTTGTTGTGCGTCTCCATCTGGTCGGCCAGCAGGTTGTAGCGGTCGACTGCGTCGATCTCGATCTGGTAGGCGATCGCCAAGAGATCGTGCAGGTTGGCAACTTTCGGAGCCGCGGGTGCCTTGCTCATAGTTCGAAATCCTTCTCCAGCTGCGACAGATCGGTGTGCGTGCCGCCGGCGGCGGGCTGATACGGTGTGCGGTTGCCACGGTAGAGAATGCCGAGGTTGAAGCCGTCGTCGGTCATGATCCGGCGCGCGGCCTTGGCCGCATCGTTGGTAGCAGCGACGGGCGCCGGATGCACCAGATCCTTCCAGGCTTTCTCGTCGGGCCGGAAAGTCACGCAGGGGCTGAGGATTTCGACGAAGGAGAAGCCGGGGTGTCTTATCGCTTCAACTAGCACGTCGGCGGTTTCGTTCACGTGCCCCGAGAAGCAGCGGGCGATGAAATTGGCGCCCGAGGCCAGCGCAACTACCAGCGGATGGAACGGCCGCACGCGCGTACCGCCGGGCGAAAGCGCGGTGTCAAACTCCGGCTCCGTGGTCGGCGACGGCTGACCCTTGGTCATGCCGTAGATGTGATTGTCCATCACGACATAGGTCATGTCGACGTTCCGCCGGCAAGCGTGCAGGAAGTGGTTGCCGCCGATCGAATAGCCGTCTCCGTCGCCGCTAGCGACGACGACGGTAAGATCGGGCCGCGTCACTTTCAGTCCGGCGGCGAGCGCCAGTGAACGGCCGTGCACGCCGTGGAAGCCGTAGCAGTTGGTGTAGGCAGGAATGCGCGAGGAGCAGCCGATGCCGGAAATGACGCAGACCTGTTCCGGCGGCAGGCCCAGTTGCGCGAAGGTGCGGGTGAACGACATCAGCACGTGGTAGTCGCCGCAGCCGGGACACCAGATTGGCTTGACGTCGGATTTGTAGTCCGCCTGCTTGTAGACGTTGCGCGTATCGACCGCCGTCATTGTTATCTCCATTCCGTGATCGCACGATGCACTTCGCCGGCCGTGATCGGCAGGGGACCGGGGCGGTTGAACGCGCGCACTGGCGCTGGCAGGTCGTAATGGGCGCGCAGATATCGGTGAAACTGGGCGCCATGCGTCTGCTCGACGACGAGGATGCGTTTGACGCCAGCGAGCGCCTTTGTCATCTGCTCCGGCCGCGCCGGCAGCAGCAGACGCGGCGCAACGAGGCGCGCCTTGATGCCGTCCGCCGCGGCGCATTCGATCGCCTCACGCACAGCGCTGGTAACTGAGCCCCAGGTGACGACCGCGAGATCACCGTCACCTTCGATGGACGACCAGTGGTCACCATAGTTGAACTGCTCAAGCTTGTCGCGCCGCTTATCGAGTTGGGCGCGGTGATCGCCTTCGCCGCTGGTAGGAGTCCCGCGCTGCGTGTGAGTGAGGCCGTCGGCGGTGTATTGGCCGCCGAGCGTGCCGGGGATCGCCATCGGCGACACGCCGTTGGCGGCAAGCGCGTAGCGCTCGTAGGCCGCGGTTATATCCTTCGCCACAGTACGCGCGCCGATGAATGAGACGTCGGCCGGCCGCTCGATAGCGGCGCGCGCCTGACCCATGAATTGATCCGATAGCACAATGGCCGGCGCCTGCAGCGTCTCGGCGAGATAGGTCGCCCATTGTGTCGTGAACAGGCAGTCGCTGACCGATTGCGGCGCCAACACCAGATGCGGGGCGTCGCCGTGCATGCCATAGACGGCGATGTTTAGGTCAGCCTGCTCGGACTTGGTCGGAATGCCGGTCGAGGGCCCTCCGCGCATCACGTCGACAACGACAATCGGGATTTCCGCCGACGTCGCAAGCCCGAGCGCCTCGATCATCAGCGATAGTCCCGGCCCCGACGTCGCGGTCAAAGCCGGTGTGCCGCCGAACGACGCGCCAATGATCATGTTGATGGCGGCAAGTTCGTCTTCCGCCTGCAGCAGCGCGCCGCCAACCTTGGTCAGTGCCGGGGCGAGCCATTCGAGGATTTCGGTTGCCGGCGTGATAGGGTAGGCGGCAGCAAAGCGCACGCCGCCGCGTATGGCGCCGAGGCCGGTCGCCTCATTGCCGGAGAGAAGCCAGCGGCGAGCGGAGCTCGGCTTTGGCGCAGGCAATTGCATGTCGAAGTCAATACCGGCGGCCGCGCCGAACCCGACCGTGATGCCGGCCTTGCTCGCTTCGATCGCCGCCGCGCCCTTGCTGGACAGACGCATGGCGATCGGAGCCAAGGCTTGCTCAGGTGTGAAACCGAGCAAACGCGCCGCGATGCCGAGCGCGATCATGTTGGGCCGTCCGTCCGTGATGGCCTTGGCCATCTCCTTCATCGGAACTTCGACGACGCGGGCACCGGCTTGCGTCACCATCGGCGGCAGCTCGCCGCCGCGCGGGTCGCTGATAACCAAAGTCTGTGGCGCGAGCTTGATCTCGGCGCCGAACCGGTGAGCGTTGAGCCAATCGATCCCGACCAGCAAGTCGAAATGATCCGGCAGGCAGGCGACCGGGTCGGCGCTCAGGCGCAGCAGTCCGGCGGCTTCGCCGCCGCGTATTTGTGGGCCTAGGGTACGGGTAGACAGGCCGTGCCAGCCGGCGTCGCAGGCAGTTTCGAGCAAGGAATCCCCGGTTGTTAGGGCGCCGGCGCCGCCACTGCCGACGATCGCAATCGAAATGCTCGGCGATGCTGCCATGGGTCATTTCTCCCAGTATTTCCGGCTTTCCGGCTTCAATCTGTATTTAAGTACTAGAATGCTGTTTTTTTCATTTCCTTGACCTTGGTCAAGGCAGTTAGCGGGCCGCCGATTGAAAGATGCCGCCAAGCCATCTGCGGGTTCTGTGAGGACCGCGGCGGCCCTCTGGAGAGTAAATCGATGAATCCCAAGCCGGTTCGCTGGATGATGACGGGCGCGGGTAAGCCATTGGTCCCTATGGAATTTGAGATCAACCCCCTGGCTCCCGATGAGGTCTTGGTCGAAATCGCTGGTTGTGGGGTCTGCCACACCGATCTCGGCTATTACTACGACGGCGTGCGCACCAACCATGAGCTGCCACTCTGCCTGGGCCACGAGATCAGTGGCCATGTGGTCGAAACCGGCACCGATGCGCTCTGGTTCACCGACCGTGCCGTCATTATTCCGGCGGTTATCCCATGCGGTCAATGCGACGCCTGCAAACGTGGCAAGGCGACGATCTGCCCTAACCAGAAGATGCCGGGGAATGACATCCAGGGCGGCTTTGCCACCCATATCGTCGTGCCGGCGCGCGGCCTCTGCGTCGTCGACGAGCACCGGCTGGCGAATGTCGGCATCGACCTCGCCGATCTTTCGGTGATCGCCGATGCCGTCACCACGCCTTATCAGGCGGTCGTGCAGGCTGGCGTTAGTAAAGGCGACCTCGTGATCGTCAACGGCGTCGGTGGTGTGGGCGGCTATGCTGCGCAGATCGCAGCCGCTTTGGGTGGTATCGTTGTCGCGATCGACGTGAACGACGACAAGCTGGCCGCCATTCGTGGTCAGGGCGCTTCACTCACGCTCAATGCCAAGAAATTATCGGCGCGCGATCTCAGGGCGACCATCCAGGGTTTCGCCAAAGAGCACGGCCTGCGCCAGACTGAATGGATCATTTTCGAATGCTCCGGCATGAAGGTCGGTCAGGAGACGGCGTTCAGCCTGCTCAATCGCGGCGCGACTCTCGCAGTGGTCGGCTTTACTATGGATAAGGTGGAAGTACGTCTGTCGAACCTGATGGCCTTCCACGCCCGCGCGCTTGGCAACTGGGGCTGCCCGCCCGAACTTTATCCCGAAGCGCTCGAGTTGGTGATGAACGGACGCGTCAAGGTGACGCCTTTCGTGGAGAAACATCCGCTCAGCGAAATTAATCAGGTGTTCGAGGCCGTCCATGCCGGCGCCCTCAAGCGCCGTGCTGTTCTCGTGCCAAGTCGTTAAGGAGCGTCGCCATGTCTGTGGAAGCCGTTCGCGCTACCGCTGAAACGATTGCAAAGGATCACGGTCTGGTCGCGCCGCATGTTTGGCAGGCCAGCAAAGGCGTGCGTTACGAAAAATGCCCGGTGAAGGGCGAAGATGGCAGGCCAGTCACAGGCCTTTACAATGCATGGATCACGCTCGACAATCCGAGCCAGTTCAATTCCTACACAACCGAAATGGTGAAGGCGACGATCCTTGCTTTTCGCGCCGCCAGCGCCGCGCGTGACGTGGTCGCGGTCGTCTTCACCGGCGCCGGTGACAAGGCATTCTGCACCGGCGGCAACACCAAGGAATACGCTGAATATTATGCCGGCAATCCACAGGAATATCGCGGCTACATGCGGCTGTTCAACGACATGGTCTCGGCTATCCTCGCCTGTGACAAGCCGGTGATCTGTCGCGTCAACGGCATGCGCATCGGCGGCGGCCAGGAGATCGGCATGGCCTGCGACTTTTCGGTCGCGCAGGACCTCGCCCGTTTCGGCCAGGCCGGCCCCAAGCACGGCTCCGCTCCCATAGGCGGCGCAACCGACTTTCTGCCAGTCGTGATCGGCGCCGAGCGCGCCATGGTAGCCTGCGTGCTGTGCGAGCCCTTCTCGGCGCACGAGGCTTTCGCCATGGGCATGCTCACCGACATCGTTCCGGCGCTGAAGGTCGACGGCAAGTTCATTCCGAACCCGCTGGTCGAGACATCGCGCGCGGTAGACGACTACGGCCGCCCGGTGCTGGGCAAGGCTAAGACCGGCGAGGCACTCAAGGCCGGTCAGGAATTGATGAAGCGCGGCACCATCGATCTGTCACTGCTTGATGAGCGGGTCGAAAGCATCTGCACCAAGCTCCTCTATACCTTTCCCGATTGCACGGCGAAGACGATAGAGGAATTACGCAAGCCTAAGCTCGACGCGTGGAACCGCAATAAGGAGAATTCGCGTGCCTGGCTTGCGCTTAACATGATGACGGAAGCGCGCGCTGGCTTCCGCGCTTTCAACGAGGGCACGAAGGAAACCGGCCGCGAGGTAGATTTCGTCACGCTGCGCCGCGCGCTCGCCGCCAATACGCCTTGGTCCGACGAGCTCATCAACAGCATCCAGCCGAAGGCCCGCTGATGACGACGTCTCCACTCAGGGTCTGGTTTGAGGTGGAAGGTCGGCTTCTGCGCCTGCGCTTGAGCCGTCCAAAGGCGAATATTGTCGACGCGGAAATGATCGCGGCGCTCGACAAAGCGCTAACCGAGCATCTTGGCAATGCTAGCCTCTCCGCCGTGTTGCTCGACGCTGAAGGACCGCATTTCAGCTTCGGCGCCAGCGTCGAGGAGCACGCACCGGGCAAATGCGTCGATATGCTGCGCAGTATCCATGCGCTGGTGCTGCGCCTAGTCGAATCGCCGGTGCCGGTGCTGGTCGCGGTACGTGGCCAGTGCCTCGGCGGCGGCCTCGAAGTCGCGCTCGCTGGACACCTGATTTTCACGGCGCCGGACGCCTCGCTCGGCCAGCCGGAAATGAAGCTCGGCGTGTTCGCGCCGGCGGCGTCCTGTTTGTTACCGGAAGTGATCGGCCCGCAGCGGGCGATCGACCTGCTCTTGTCCGGCCGCAGCGTGACCGGCACCGAAGCCGTTGCCATGGGCCTCGCGTTCACCGCGGCAGCGGACCCGGAGGCCGCCGCGCTCGGGTATTTCAACGAACACCTTAAACCGAAGAGCGCCAGCTCGCTGCGTTACGCCGTCAAGGCGGCGCGCTGCGACTTTGCGGCGCGCGTGAAAGCCAAGATCGCCACCGTCGAGCAACTCTATCTTGACGGTCTGATGAAGACGTATGACGCTGTAGAAGGGCTCGATGCCTTTCTGGGAAAGAGACCAGCGAAGTGGGAGCATCGATAATGCCGGCCTCCGCCGAAATCATTACCCAAGCAACCCGGTTGTTTGAAGATCTTAACTTCAGCAGCGCGCGCGAGTGGAAAGCAGCCAAACCGAGCCGAAAGGTAATCGGCTATATGCCGATTTACGTGCCGCGCGAAATTATGCACGCCGCCGATATGCTGCCGCTCGGCATCGTCGGCGGTGGCGATCAGCTCGAAGTCATCCACGGCGACGCCTATTATCAAAGTTACATTTGCCGCATCCCGCGCTCGACTGTCGAGCTTGGCGTTTCCGGCCGCCTCGACTTTGTCGACGGCATGCTGTTCCCGTCGATCTGCGACGTCATCCGTAATCTGTCGGGTATGTGGAAGATGATGTTCCCGCACGTCTATTCGCGCTATTTCGACGTGCCGCAGAACTACAAAGACGAGATCGGCGGCAACTACTACATCAACGAGTTGACCGAACTTCGCGAGGATCTTGGCAAGCTCCGGGGCACGCCGATCACCGATGCCGAGCTGGCGAATTCCATCGCCGTCTACAACGAGAACCGTCGGCTGGTGCGCGAGGTGTATAAATTCCGCGCTGAGAAGCCCTGGCAAGTACCTGCGGCAGAGGTCTATCTCTTAATGCGCGCCGGGCTGGTATTGCCGGTCGAGCAGCACAGTGAAATGGTGCGCGATTACCTCGCCGCTGTAAAGGTCGAGCAACGGCCGAAGCGCGACAACTGCCGTATCGTGCTCACCGGCGTATTTTGCGAGCAGCCGCCGCTCAACCTGATCAAATCACTGGAGCTCGCCGGCTGCTATGTAGTCGACGACGACCTGCTCTTGGTCACCCGCTGGCTCAAGGAAGATGTCCCAGCTACAGGCGACCCGTTGAAAAATCTGGCCCTCGCTTTCCTGCACCAATCGGAATCGACTGCGGCCAAGTACGAGCCGAACCAGAAGGAGAAGGGACAGCATCTGGTTCGCGCGGTCAAGCGCACCGGCGCCGAAGGCGTGATCTTCGCCTGCCCGAGCTTTTGTGATCCGGCGCTGCTCGATCGTCCGATCCTACAGCACGTGCTGAAAGATGCCGGCATCCCCTACATCGCGTTCAAATACGCCGAGAATTCCGGCCAAATGCAGCCAATTCGCGAGCAGGCCGGCACGTTCGCCGACTCGATCAAACTCTGGAGTGGAAAATGAGCACCACGATCGTCACGCCAAAAGCGGCGCCTGCCAAGGAGGTCGAGAAAGATGCCTCCATGCAGAAACAAAAGGACATGATGGCGGCGCATTACGATCGCCTGACCAGCGTTCATGACAGCGGCGCCAAGGTGTGCAACACCTTCGTGCCGGGCAATCTCAACGAGCTGATCATGTGCTTCGATCTGCTCAACAATCTGCCCGAAATCAACGCTATCCAGAGCGGCCTGCGCCGGCAATCGGGCAATTACGTGCTCGAGGCCGAGAAGATGGGTCATTCCGAGGACGTCTGCACCTACGTGAAGTCGGACATTGGCATGATGGCCAAGGGCAATATCGGCCCGAACGGCAAGAAAATGCCAGATCCCGATGTGTTGCTGCTCTCCTACACCGGCTGCTTCACCTTCATGAAGTGGTTCGAGCTGCTGCGCGAGCAATACAAGTGCGAGACCATCATGCTGCACACCCCTTATATGGGCGACGGCAAAATCACCAAGAACATGGTCGACTACATGGTTAAGCAGCTCAAGGATGAGGTGATCCCGAAGCTGGAACGCGTCTCCGGCGTCAAGTTCGATATCGACCGCCTGCGCGAATACCTGAAGAAGTCGACAAAAGCTGAGGACAACCTGGTTCACGTCCTGAAGTCGGCGAAGAACAAGCCGTCGCCGATCGACGCTTATTTCGGCGGCATCTACTACATCGGTCCGATCTTCGGCGCCTTCCGCGGCACGCAGGACGCCATCGACTACTACAGCTTCCTGCGCGACGAGATTGATACGCGCGTGAAGGAGGGCAAAGGCCCCGTCACGCCTGATGGCGATATGGGCAATGAGCGCTATCGCCTGGTGACCGAAGGTCCGCCGAACTATACAAATTTCCGCCAGTTCTGGAAGATGTTCTACGATGAAGGCGCGGTGGTCGTCGCCTCAAGCTACACCAAAGTCGGCGGCGTCTATGATTTCGGCTTTCGCCACGATCCCGAAAAGCCGCTCGAGACGCTCGCCGAGTACTGCCTCGGCGTCTACACCAACCGCAACCTGCCGATGCGCATCGACATGTTGGCGAACTACATCAACGAGTACGAAGCGGACGGCTTGCTCATCAACTCGATCAAGAGCTGCAATAGCTTCTCTGCCGGTCAGCTCCTGATTATGCGCGAGGTGGAGAAACGCACTGGCAAGCCTGCGGCCTTCGTCGAATCCGACTTGGTGGACCCGCGCTATTTCTCGGCCGCCAACATCAAGAATCGGCTCGAAAGTTATTTCCAGATGATCGAGCAGAAGCGCGCTGGCGCGCGTGCCGCGGCTTAGTGAGGAGACCTATGAAGACCTTTGTCGGCATCGACCTCGGCTCGACCACCACCAAGGCGGTCCTGCTCGATGAGAACAGTCAGGTGATCGGGCGTGGCATCACCAATTCGCGTTCGAACTATGCGACTGCCGCCCGCGTCGCCAGCGAGGAGGCGCGCATCGACGGCCGCTTCACGCTGTTCCGCCGCGCTCTCGGTGAAGGCAGCCTTGGCGGCCATCTCGACGATTTCCTGGCCGCGCTCGAGCGCGCCTTCCGTCTCGAGCAGTTCCTCGAGCAGCTTGACGACCTGGAGGAGACCTGCCGCACGCAGGTGAAGGGCGAGCGTTACGCCGCGGTCGAAAGCGGCGTGAAAGAGGCCCTCAGCCAAGTGTTCGAACGCCTGCGCGAGGAAGCACCCTCGCTCTACGCGCCGGGCGCCAAGCGCAAGTCTGACTTCTTCCGCGATATCGCCGGCTCGCGCTACCACAGCCACGCCGAGGAAGTCGCCCGCGCGGCCGGCCTGCCTTATGAATTGCTGCTCAACGTTTATGACAAGTCCATCATCGAAGTGGAGAACCGTCCGCCGGCCGGAGCCTTGAGCGAGAAATTCCGCGGCGCGCTGGCGCGCGTGCTTGCTGCTGACAAGAGCCTGACGCAAGGCGCCGACAATGTGCACAAGATTATCGAGACTTCGCTCGGCGTCGACCTGGAAGAGAGCTACCTGGTCGGCACCGGCTACGGCCGCGTCACTCTGCCGTTCTCCAAGGAGCACATCCGCTCCGAGATCCTCTGCCATGGCCTCGGCGCGCACATGATGTATCCGAAAACGCGCACTGTGCTCGACATCGGAGGCCAGGACACTAAAGGCATCCAGGTCGACGAGAACGGAATCGTCGCCAATTTTCAGATGAATGACCGCTGCGCCGCCGGTTGCGGCCGCTACCTCGGTTACATCGCCGACGAAATGAACATGGGCCTGCACGAGCTCGGCCCAATGGCGATGAAGTCGGACCGGCCGGCCCGTATAAACTCGACCTGTACCGTGTTCGCCGGGGCCGAGCTGCGCGACCGCCTCTCGCTGGGAGAAAAGCGCGAGGATATCCTCGCCGGCCTGCACCGCGCGATCATTCTGCGCGCGATCTCGATCATCTCGCGCTCTGGCGGCGTTACGGACGAGTTCACCTTCACTGGCGGCGTCGCCAAGAACGAGGCCGCGGTGCGCGAGCTGCGCAAGCTCATCAAGGAAAACTACGGGGACGTGACCATAAATATCAACCCGGACTCTATCTACACCGGCGCGCTCGGCGCGTCTGAGTTCGCCCGCCGCGCCTATGAAGGCGGCGCCAGACCGGAGGCCACGGCATGACCATCGCAGCAGGAATCGACGTCGGTACCGGCGCTGTCAAGGCGGCCATCTTCGAGGTCGATGGTGACATGCCGAAGTGGCTGTCACGTTCGGTGATGCGCATCCGCCAGCGCGATCCGATGGAGCTGGCGCGCGTCGCCTTCGACCAGGTTTTGGAAGACGCCAAACTTAGGGAGAAGGACATCGACTACATCGCCACCACCGGAGAGGGCGAAAGCATCCCATTCCACACCGGCCACTTCTATTCGATGACCACGCATGCGCGCGGCGCTATCCATTTGGAGCCGGAATCACGCTCGGCGCTTGACTGCGGCGCACTGCACGGTCGCGCCATCGCAATCGACGAACGCGGCAAGGTCTTGAGCTATAAGATGACCAGCCAGTGCGCTTCAGGCTCGGGACAGTTCCTAGAGAACATCGCGCGCTATCTCGGCATCGCCCAGGACGAGATCGGCGGCCTGTCACGGCAGGCCGATAATCCCGAGATCGTGTCCTCAATCTGCGCGGTGTTGGCGGAGACCGACGTGATCAACATGGTCTCGCGCGGCATTTCCGCCTCGAACATCCTGAAAGGTATCCATCTGTCGATGGCCGGACGCCTGTCCAAGCTGTTGAAGTCGATCGGCACCACCGGTGGCGTGGTGATGGTGACCGGCGGCTTGGCGCTTGACGCCGGCCTGATCGCCGCCATCGAGGAAGACGTCGCCAAAATGAAGGACATGAAGGTGAAGGTTCGCAGCCATCCGGATTCGATCTATGCGGGGGCGATCGGTGCCGCACTCTGGGGAGCTTATCGGCACGAGAAGCTCGCGCAGGCGGCGTGAACGTAAAGGTGAACCATGGCACTGATGATCACTGAAACCTGCACGGCGTGCGACGCCTGCGAACCGGTGTGCCCGAACAAGGCGATCACCGCCGGCAATCCGATCTATGTCATCGACCCGATGAAGTGCACCGAGTGCGTCGGCGCCGAGGACGAGCCGCAGTGCAAGCTGGTCTGCCCGGCCAACTGCATCGATCCGAACCCGGACTGGAATGAATCGAAGGACGATCTACTCGCTAAGTATCAGCAGCTACATGGATGAGCCATGAACTTCCATAACCGCGTCTGCCAGAAGCTGCACGAGGAACACGCCGGCGTCATCACGTTACTTGACCGGCTGATGCAAGCCATCGCGAGACATCGCGACAAAGAACCGGATGCGAAAGATCCGCTGGTAGCGAAGCTAATGAACGATCTTGCCCTTGAGCTGCCGGGCGAGGTCGAGCGGCATTTCGCCTTCGAGGAGGCGGAGTTGTTCTCCTATCTCGCCGAGGCGGGTAACCAGGGTATCGGGCAGCACCTAACCTACGAGCATGGCATTATTCGTCCGATCGGTACCGCGCTGGTCAAGCTCATCGGCGAGGTGCGCGCGCAGGGATTCGACGCCTCGCGCTGGGCTGAGTTTCGGCGTCTCGGGCAGCAGCTCAACGACACGCTCGGGCCGCACGCGCAGAAGGAGGACATGGCCTTGCTGCCGATGCTGGACGACGTGATGGATTCCGAAAAGGAAGCGCAGCTCTATGAGAAATATGTCCTGAACATGTGAGTGTCCCTATGAACATGCCAGCAACCAATATCGGCAATACACTCCGTCCCTTGCGGCCCGCGGATCTCGAGCGCGTCATCGGTATCGACTCGGCGCATGTCGGCGAGACGCGCCGCCGTTTCTTTGAAAAACGTTTGGCGCAGGCGCAGAAGCATCCCGAGGATTTCGTTCAGCTGGGCGCGGCGCACAACGGATTGCTGGTGGGCTTTGTGTTCGGCCGTATACTGCGAGGTGAGTTCGGCCGTGACCAGGCTATCGGTACGCTCGACGCGGTCGGCGTCGAGCACGACAGTCGCGACCGCGGCGTCGGCCAGACACTGATGGACGGTCTCACCAAAGCCATGCGCGAGAAGGGCGTGACATCGCTGCAATCGCAGGTCGATTGGACTAATCACGGCCTGTTACGGTTCTTCGACGCGTCCGGATTCGGGCTGGCGCCCCGTCTGGTGCTGGAACGCTCGGTGCGGGCTCCACTGCCGGAGCCGGTCGAAGACGAGTGACGGATAAGGAGCGACGGCCATGGCGCGCAATCTCGACACCATCATCCCGCGACACGTCGGCGAGGCCGCCGAAGTCAATTACAGCGGCGGGCCGGCAGCGGATTTCGGGCCGCTCGCGCGCGACCGCATCCCGGTCCGCTCCATGGCGGAAGGCGATCTGCGCGCGCTGGCGGCGATCGACCGCCGCATCACGGGCCGCGACCGCCTCGACTATTTCCGGCGGAAACTTACCGACGCGCTGACCGAATCCGACGTGCGCGTCTCGCTGGTTGCGGAACTCGACGGCGTGCCCGTCGGTTTCATCATGGCGCACGTTGAATTCGGCGAATTTGGCCGCGTGGAAACCACGGCGGTTATCGACACCATCGGCGTCGACCCGGATTACGGCAATCGCGGCGTCGGCCGGGCGCTGCTGTCGCAATTGCTCGCCAATCTCGGCATCCTGCGCGTCGAGAAGGTGCGCACCGAAGTCGACTGGCGCGACCGTGGTCTGCTCGGCTATCTCGATCACAGCGGTTTCCAGCCCTCGCAGCAGATCTGTTTCGACCGGCCGCTGGCTTGAGACGGCGATGCTCGCCAAGTCGCAGCCTGCTTCGCAGCCGCGTTTTGATTTCCGCGGTCATTGCGCGATCGTCACCGGCGCCAGCCGCGGCATCGGCCGCGCGATAGCAGATGCGCTAGGTGAGGCCGGCGCACAGGTCCATACCTTCGATGTCGGTGAGCCGGAAGGTAGTTTCCCACACCGTTTCTTGCGCATCGATATCGCCGACACCAATGCGGTGAAGGCTGCCATCGCGGGACTGCCGCAGCCACCGACCCTGCTCGTCAACAATGCCGGTATCACGCGCGACCGCTCAATCGCCAAAATGAGCGACGCCGACTGGGCCGCAGTGCTCAACGTCAACCTCACCGGCGCCTTCAACATGATCCGCGCCGTTGCACCGCTTATGGTGGAGCAGGGCTTTGGCCGTATCGTCAATATAACTTCGATCAACGGCCTGCGCGGCAAATTCGGCCAAGCCAACTACGCGGCGGCCAAAGCCGGCCTGATCGGGCTGACCAAGACGGCAGCGCGCGAGTTTGGCAAAAAGGGCGTCACCGTCAACGCTGTCGCGCCCGGAATGGTGATGACGGATATGGCGCGCGCCCTACCGGAGGAGATTGTCGCTCGCGCGGCAGTCGAGGCAGCGTTACCGGCGCTCGCCGAACCGCGCGATATTAGCGATGCAGTATTGTTCCTGCTCTCGGATGCGGCGCGCGCCATCACCGGCGAAGTGCTGCGTGTCGATGCCGGGCAATATATTTGATTATGCGCTCAGGCGCCCCAGCGCACCATCCGCACCATGAAACCGCCCTCGCAATCGCCGCACTGCGAGTCTATCACCTCGTGGCTCCAGCCGCGCTCTTCGAGCTCTGGATAAAGGAAGATCGGCTCGCTGTCGAAATGGCCGACCAGAAGCGTGTCGACTTCGCCGCTCTCAATCGCACGCAGAACTGTGTCCATGGGCTCGGGCGGCGAGAGACCGCGCAGGTCGAGATGGATGCCTTCGGCTGTCCGCCACATGCGGGAGCCGTCCGCTGGGCGCGCGTGATCGGTATGGTGATGATGCACAAGAGAACTCCGCTAACGATAAATTGGTACCAGAATGCCTAATTATGCGGTAGACATCTTGATTAGAATCAAGGATCTGCTCTTTTGGCCACAGCCACAAAAGCGCGTGCGAACAAGGCCGACGGCGAGGTAAGCGTCCGCCGCGTGCAGGCGGGCGACTTACCGCAGGTGATCGGCCTCGACACCCGCGTCACTAAGCTGGCCAAAAACGAATACTGGGTAGACGTCTTTAAGCGCTACGGCCGGCAACGGTTGCATGAACGCTTCTTCCTCGTGGCCGAAAATCGCGTCGACCGGCGTGTGCTCGGTTTCATCGTTGGTGAGATCCGTGCCTGGGAGTTCGGCTCCACGCCCTGCGGCTGGGTTTTCGCGCTGTCGGTCGACCCGGATATCCGCCTGCAAAATGTCGGCACCGCATTGCTCGACGCGATCTCGGCCGAGTTCAAAAGGGCCGGCGTCAGCAAGATGCGGACGATGGTCGCGCGCGACGCGCAACTGCCGATGTTGTTCTTCCGCAGCGAAGGCATGATGGCGGGACCTTATCTGCAGCTCGAGAAGGATCTCGATTGACATGCGTTTGCAGATTTCGACCCGGCTGGCCATCTTCGCGACGCTCGAGTTGACCGCGCGCGAGGGTATCCAGCTTTCGGTCGGCGAAATCGGCGAGAAATACGGCGTCTCCGCTCATCATCTGGCGAAGGTGATGCATGTGATGTGCCGCGCCGGGCTGGTGCGCTCGGTCCGCGGGGCCGGCGGCGGCTATCAGTTCTCCGGCAATCCCAGGCGGATAACACTGCTCGACGTCGCCCAGTTGTTCGAAGACCTGAGCTCGGCCGAGCCGAACAGTGGCGCCGCGGCGACGCCAGAAGATCAGGCCTTGCGCGAAGTGCTCCATGAAGTTGACGACATGGCGAACGCGACGCTCGGCTCGATAACCATCGCCACCATGCGCAAGCTGGTCGATCGCCATGGCGCCGGTGGAACAAGACGCGCAAAGGCAGTGCGCTCCGCGTAACTGCTTCTCATTTGCAACGGCGCGCGAAACCTAAGGATTACGAGGCCGTTGTGCGCCGCAATATAAATCTGCAATTGGCTACTTGATTAGAATCAAAGCGGCGCATCCCGGTAACGGCATCACTTAGCCAGAGGAGTTCGGGGTTGCTCTATGGCTTCAAAGCTGACGGCCGGCGATCTGCAGATCATCACCCGCATCGCGGTTTTTCGGGGCCTGAAATCCGAAACCGTCGAGCACATCATTGCCCCGGCAACCGCCATGATGTTGCGACCGCATGAATGGATCATGCGCCAGGACGATCCGGCGACCGCATTCTTCATCGTCATCGACGGCTGGGTGAAACTCTATCGCAGCTCGCCATCGGGCGACGAGACCGTGATCGATATCATGACCAAGGGTCAGAGCTTCGCCGAAGCGGTCGCCTTCACCGGCAACCGATATATCGCCACCGCCGAGGCGGTGAGCGAAGCGCGCGTCGCGCGCATTCCGGCCGATCACATCGTGCGCTGTATACGGCAGAGCCCAGACATCGCGCTGTCGATGATCGCCTCGATCTCGCAGCACATGCATCACCTCGTACAGCAAGTCGAGCAGCTCAAGGCGCAAAGCGGCGTGCAACGTGTCGCCGAATTTCTCGCCTCGCTGTCCGTGGCCGAACAAGGGCATTGCACGATGGCACTTCCTTACGACAAGGTTCTCATTGCCGGCCGTCTCGGCTTGACGCCGGAATCGTTGTCGCGCGCCTTTGCGCGGCTGCGCAGTATCGGCGTCGTCGTCGACAACGCGCACGTCGTAGTAAGGGACGTGGCCAAACTACGTCAGCTTGCCTCCGACGAACGCAGCGCCGTGCGTGGCACACTGCGGGTGGTGCGTTAGCTCATGCCGATGCAAATCCTTCACCCGCCCGGTTGGTTGCCGGCAATTGGCTATGCCAATGGCGTTAGCGCGCCTGCCGGTGGTCGCATTGTGTTCATCGCCGGCCAGGTCGGCTGGGATGCCCAACAGAAATTTCAAAGCGAAGAGCTAGTGCCGCAGTTCGAGCAGGCGTTGAAAAACATCCTCGCCATCCTGGCGGAGGCCGGGGGCAAGCCGGAGCATGTGTGTCGCTTGACCGCGTTCTGCATCGACAAGCCGGCCTATCTTGCCGGCCGCCGCGAGTTGGGTCGCATCTGGCGCGCGCTAATGGGACGCCACTACGTAGCGATGAGCATGATTTTCGTCGCCGATCTGCTCGACCATCCAGCCAAGATCGAACTGGAAGCGACGGCAGTCATCCCTGCCTGATCAAGAGCTGGAGAGCTTCGAAACCAATCGCCGCGCCACCGCGGCAGCGGCGACACGCCGGTAATTGGCAGAAACGAGCGTGGTGCGCATCGGCTGCACCTGCTTCTGCACCAGCCGGTCGATTTCCTGTAGCAGCTTGTCATCGACGAAACGGCCAACAAAATTCTCGGTGTCGGTTAGCAGGAAGGGTCGCGAGTTCGTGCCGGTCAACGCGATGCGGAGCGAACCGATCGTGTCCGCGGATTTCGCCAGCGCGACGGCGACGCCCGCCAGCGGGAAATCGATAGCACCGCGCGCCCGCACTTTCTCGTAAAGCGATGCAGGGGGATTGGCGGGCACACGCACGGAAACCACAAGTTCGTCCTCGGCGAGTGCGAGATGCGCTCTGCCGTCCTCGACGTAGAGCTCACTCAGCGGAATGCGCCTTTGACTTTGGGGGCCGGCGATGTCGATCACGGCGCCGAAGACCAGCAGGGCAGGCGCCAGATCACCGCTGAAGGTGGCATGGCAGCGGTTTCCTTGTGGGGCGACGTGACAGGTGTCGCCCCGGTTCTTCAGGCAATACGAATTGGCGCTTCGCCACCACTCGCTCTGGTTGTAGTAGATGCAGCGCGTGTCGAGACACAGGTTGCCGCCGACGGTGCCCATGACCCGGTGGCCAGGCCCGGCGATTCCTTCCGCTGCCTGGGCGACCGCGCGGTAGCGGCTAACAATAATAGGATCGCTTGCCAGCGTGGCAATTGTGACGCCGGCACCGATGGTCACGCCGTCCCCGTCAGCCCTGATCTCGCTCAATTCGTCGATGCCGGACAGATCGATTAGCAGCTCCGGCCTGATGATGCCGCGCCGAATGTTGACTATGAGGTCAGTGCCGCCCGCGATGAAACGACTTGGCGGTTGCTGGCGACGCGCGGCGATCGCATCCTTGACCGTGGTAGGATGAACGATCCGAAAATCGGCGAGCGAGGCGGTCATGATGTGGCCTTACGTGCGCTGGCGAGCCGTGCCTGCCGCCGGCGCTGGATCAGCGCGTCCATGACGCGGTCAGGTGTCACCGGCAGTTCGTTGAGGTCGATGCCAATGGCATTGGCAATGGCGTTGACCAAGGCGGGCGGAAAACCGGCGAGCGCGCCTTCGCTTGCTTCCTTGGCACCGAATGGACCAAACGGGTCGTGGCTCTCGACGATATGCACTTCGATCGGCGGCGATTCCGCGATCGTCGGCATGCGATATTCGAGGAAACTTGCGTGCGCCGGCAGGCCCTCGAGGTAGCGCGTCTCCTCGCACATCGCTTGCCCCATGCCCATCCAAACCGAGCCTTGGATCTGCCCTTCCACTGCCAGTGTGTTGATGGCATGGCCGCAATCGAGCGCCACCCAGACTTTGTCGACGGTGATCACGTCGGTAGCGTCGTCGATGCTCACTTCGACCACCTGCGCGGCATAGCTGAAGCCCATGGTCGAACCGACGGCACCGCCGCGGTGCTTGCCACCCTGAAACTCCTCCGGGCAGGTGAACGAACCCTTCACGGTGATGGCGCCCTCGTCGACCAGCGCGGCAGCGACCACATCGGCGAACGGCACGCGTGCTTGCCCGACGCGGAACTCCTCTCCGCATTCGACGTCTTCCGGTTTCGCCTCGAGCTTCTTAGCGGCAGCTTTGACCAAGATGCCCTTGAGGTGCTTTGCGGCGTCGATCGCCGCGTTGCCGACCATGAAGGTTATACGCGATGAATACGCGCCGTTGTCCTTAGGCGTCACCGCGCTGTCGGCGGAAACCACCCGCACGCGGTCGAGCGAAATGCCCAGCGTTTCAGCCACGGCGATTGCCACCATGGTGGAGGAGCCCTGGCCGATATCGGCGGCGCCGGTGAGCGCCGTCACGCCGCCGTCGAAGTCAAGTTTGATATTGACCACCGCGTGCGGCTCGCCTGTGCGGTGGATCGTCTTGGCGGCCCCGCTGACGTAGTGCGAGCAGGCCATGCCAAGGCCCTTGCCCGGCGGCAGCTTGCCGATGCGCTCGCGCCAGCCGCTGGCGCGCTCGACCTTGTCAAGACATTCAGCGAGGCCACAGCTGTTCACTACCAGATCGTTCAGCGTGCGGGTCGGCGGCTTGAGCAGATTGACACGGCGAACCGTGAAAGGATCGAGCTTGAGCTCGCGCGCCATGCGGTCGACCAGGCACTCGAACGCATGCCGCATGTCGACAGAGCCGTGCCCGCGCATGGCGCCGCACGGCGGCAGATTGGCGTAGACCCGGTAACCGTCATATTTGACCGCGGGAATGTCGTAGATGCCCTGCAGCAACGCGCCCGCGTAAAGGATGGTGATGATGCCGTAGCCGGCATAGGCGCCGCCCCGCTGCGTCACAGTGCATTCGCAGGCGGTCATGCGACCGCTCTTGGTCATGCCGAGCTTGAGCTTAATATCGGTCTGAGGCCGCGCGCGGTGAGTAATGAAGGTTTCCTCGCGGCTGAGCTGCATTAGTACCTTGCCGCGCGCGCTCTTCGCCAGCAGCGCGGTGACAATCTCGAAATTCAGCACCTCGACGCGGGCGCCGAAACCGCCGCCGATGAACGGCTTGATCACGCGAATGCGCGAAGAATCCATCTCCAAGCACTGCGCGATCATCAGGTGCAGGTAGTAGCCGACCTGCGACACGGACTGCACCGTCAGGCGGCCGGTCAGCGGATCGAACTCGGACATGCTGGCGTGCGGCTCGATCTGCGCGTGATTGATCTCCGCACAGTGGAACGTCTCCTCGCGCACCAGATCGGCGGTGGCAAAACCTTGGGCCACATCGCCAAACTGGTGATGCACGTCGCGCTCGATATTGCCCAGCTTGTTGTCGTGCAGCAGCACCGCGTCCGGCGCGCGCGCGGCTTCCGATGTGTAGTAGGCGGGCAACTCTTTTATTTCGAGCTCGATCAGGTCGAGTGCGCGTTGCGCAATCTCAGCATCGATCGCCGCCACCGCTGCAACCGGCTCGCCGCGATAGCGCACGCGTCCGCGGGCCAGCGGATATTCGTTCATCGCGATCGGCAGTACGCCATAAGGATGCGGGCAATCGTCGCCGGTGACGACCGCGACGACGCCCTCGAGCCTGCGCGCCTTGGAGACATCGAGCCGGATGATCTCACCGTGGCTCACCGGGCTGCGCAAAATGCGGCCAACCAGCGCGTCGGCATGCGCGAGATCGGCGGTATAACGCGCGCGGCCGGTGACTTTTTCGATACCGTCAATGAGCGGAACGCCCGGGCGCGGCGGCTTGCACTGCACGATTGGATAGGTGCTCATAAAGCTTGCCCTGCGGCTGCCTGCACGGATTCGATGATCTTCACATAGCCGGTGCAGCGGCAAAGATTTCCAGCCAAGGCCGCGCGTATTTCCTTTTCGCTCGGCTTCGGATTCCGGCGTAGCAGCGCTTCCGCCGCCATAATCATGCCTGGCGTGCAGAAGCCGCACTGCGTGCCGAGCTTCTCGTGGAAGGCTTGCTGCAATTTGCTGATCTGGACTTGCGTCGCAAGGCCTTCAACCGTTTCGACGTGGCGGCCTTCGCAGCGCACCGCAAGTGTGATGCAGGACGGCACAGCCTCGCCATCAACTAGCACCGTGCAGGCGCCGCATTCGCCACCGTCGCATCCGGTTTTGACGCCGGTGAGATGGACTACCTCTCGCAGATAATCGACGAGCATTTGCTTTTCGGCGACAGCGTCTTCACGCCAACGGCCGTTAAGCCTCAATCGCAGCAAACGTTTTATCGGCTGCTGGGCCGGTGCATGCATCGGATTACTCCTGCAGCAAAAAAGTGCGTTGTTTGGCCTGATATTTCCATGACTTAAGTCAAGCCAAAGCGTGCGTTACCTAACCGAAGTCAAGGATCGTCGTGTCGCCCGTTAGTAAATTTTGCGCATCCGATTTTACGAACGAACCGCATGCCGCGCGCTTCAAACGTTGTTGCTGTCGATTTCGCTGGCAAAGAACCGCAACAAGCGGCGCAAGATGTCGCCGCGCTGAGCGTTTTCTTCGATCCGAAGAGTGTTGCCGTGGTGGGCGCCTCGGCGGACCCGAAGAAGCCCGGCAACACTGCGCTGCGCCACATGATCTCGATGGGGTACAAAGGCAAATTGTACCCGGTCAATCCGCGCGAAAAAGGCATCCTCGGATTGCCTTGCTACAAGAGCGTGAGCGAAATTCCCGAGCCGGTCGATCTCTGCGTCCTGATGGTGGCGGCCGAACTGACCGTGGCGGTGGCGCAGGAATTGACCGAACGAAAGCGCCGTTTCAACGACGTCAAGGGCGCGATCTGCATGTCGGCGGGTTTCGGCGAGATCGATGCGCCCGAGGCCAAGCAGCGGCAGAAAGATCTGATCGAAACTCTTCGTTCCGCGTCGATACGGCTCATCGGCCCGAACTGCGTCGGCGTCATGGACACGGTGAGCGGCTTCAACACCAATTTCGACATCGGCTCCTATCCGCAAGGCGGCATCAGCGTGCTCACGCAGAGCGGCGCCTTTGGCAATTCGTTTCTGTTTGCTTCAGGGACGAGCGGTCGAGTCGGTCTGAACAAATACGTCTCTATGGGTAACATGGCCGATGTCCAGATGGCCGAGCTGCTCGCCTTCCTGAAGGACGACGTCTCGACGCGCGTCATCGGCGTGTATCTCGAAGGACTTAAAGATCCGCGCGCGTTTTTCCAAGCGGCGAGCGAGGCGGCCGCGATCAAACCAGTAGTGGTGCACAAGAGCGGCCGCAGCGAATTGGGCACCAGCGCCGCCCTTTCGCACACCGGCGCGATCGCTGGTGCCGAGGCGATCTACGAAGGCGCGTTCCGACAGTTTGGTCTGATGCGCGTGCGCAGCGTCGCGGAGTTCTACGATACGTTGCGTGCGTTCTCGATGCAGCCGGTGCCCAAGGGTAATCGCGTCGCCGTGCTAACCCACATGGGCGGGCCCGGAACGATGTGCATTGACGAGATCTCGGAACTGCCCGGTCTCCAGATGGCATCGTTCAGCGACGAAACGCACGCAGCATTAAAGTCGATCCTATCGCCCGCCGCCAATATCGGTCATCCGCCGGGCTACATCGATCTCACCGCGGCGCATTTTGAGCATCTGCATCACGAGGTGCTGAAAATTCTGTTTAACGACCCGAACGTCGACTTGGTGATCCAGATTTTGGCGCCCAGTGCGTTCCTCAACCAGCCGCTGCTTGCAAAGGAAGTCGCCGGCGCCTTCCAGTCGCAAGGTTCGAGGCCGAAGCCACTGCTCAATGTCATCACTTTCGGCGACTTCGCCGACAATTTGCGCCGCGGTTTGGAGACTGCCGGCCTGCCGACCTTCGACTATCCCGACACGGTCGCCCGGGTTGCCGCCAATCTCTCAATTTACGGCGTCGCGCGCGCTGCGACGGCAGAGCGTGAAAGAAAAGTTAAGCCGGTTTGCGCGGAAAGTTCGGCGGCGCGGTTAATCGCGGTCGCGGCAAAGGAGGGCCGCGCCAGTTTGCTCGAGCCGGAGGCCTATACGGTCTGCACGCAGTACGGCATCGCCGTGCCGGCGTTCAAAGTGGTCGACTCGCTCCCGAGCGCGATGGCGGCTGCCAAGGACATCGGCTACCCGACTGTCATCAAAGTCGTCTCGGCGCAGATTTTGCACAAATCTGACATCGGCGGCGTCATGCTCGGCATCGGATCGGACGGCGCGCTGGAAAAATCCTATGCGCAGCTCATCGACAATGTGCGCAAGGCGGCGCCCACCGTCGGCAAGCCGAGCGTGCTGGTGCAGAAAATGATGGCGGGCGGTATCGAACTGGTGCTCGGCGCGATCCGTGACAAACTGTTCGGTCCGGTAGTGATGTTTGGGCTCGGCGGCATCTACGTCGAGGTGCTCAGGCGCGTCGGTTTCCGGCTGGCGCCGTTCGAACTCGCCGAGGCGCGCGCGCTGATCTACGACACGCTGCCTGCCAAGATCATCGCCGGTGCGCGCGGCCGCAATCCGCTCGCCGTCGACGCCATCGCCGCCACGCTGGTCGCGCTTGGTCGGCTCATGGAAGAGCAACCGCAAATCGACGAAGTCGACCTCAACCCCTGCCTGGCACTCGACGACGTCTGTCTTGCAGTGGACGCGCGCATCATCCTCGCCAAGGCCGATTGAGGTAGCTCAATGACCGCTCGCAAACGAATTTACTGCAATATCGAAGGATAAACCGCAGGCATGACAGACGTTCGCGACTATAATGCCGCTGTCGATTTTGTGGACCGCCACGTCGCCGAAGGACGCGGCGAGAAGACGGCATTCGTCGATCCTTCGCGCCATCTAACCTACAGTGAACTGTGCGACAGCGCCGCGCGTATCGGCCCGATGCTGGCGCGCATGGGCATCGAGCCGGAAAACCGCATCGCTCTGGTGCTGCTTGACACGGTCGATTTTCCCGTCCTGTTCTGGGGTGCCATCCGCGCAGGAATCGTTCCGGTCCTGGTCAACACGCGGCTGACCGTCGATCAATATCGCTACCTGTTAGAAGATTCCCGCGCCAAGGCGGCGTTCGTTTCGGCTGCGCTGCTTCCGTTCATCCAGGAAGCCGCGGCGGAGCTGCCGAATTTGAAGTCGATTGTCGTCGTCGGCGGCGGCCCGACTTCGGTACAGCGGCTCGACATGCTGCTGGCCGCCGAGAACGAAGGCTCGGCGCCTGCCAAGACATGCAGCGACGAGGTTGCCTACTGGCTGTATTCGTCCGGGACGACCGGAATGCCGAAGGGCACGATGCACGTACATTCGACGCCGATGAGCATTGCGCGCACTTCTGGGCAGACCCGCATCGGATTTCGCGAAGACGACATCATCTTCTCGCCGCCCAAGCTATTCTTTGCCTACGGGCTCGGCACCATGTTCTGTTCGACGTGGGTGGGCGCGACCTTAGTGCTCTATCCGGAGCGTCCTACGCCGCAGACGGTCTTCGAGACGCTGCGCAGCTACCAGCCGACCATGTTCTTCGCGGTGCCGACCCTTTATGCTGCGCTGCTCGCCGATCCCGAATCGAAGGCGGAAAATATGTCGCGCCGATTGCGGCTGTGCTTCTCTGCGGGCGAGCCGTTGCCGGAACACGTTGGCCAGGCGTGGAAGCAACGATTCGGCCTAGACATCGTCAACGGCGTGGGCTCGACTGAGCTCGGGCATCTGTTCCTTACCAATCTTCCCAATGCGGTCGAGTACGGAACGTCCGGTGTGCCGGTCGAGGGCTACGAGCTGCGGCTGGTCGATGAAAACGGGCAGGATGTCGTCGACAACGAAATGGGCGAGCTGTGGGTGCGCGGTGAATCGGCCGCCGCCGGCTACTGGAATCAGCGCGAGAAATCGCGCCGCACCTTCATAGGCGAGTGGACGCGTACCGGCGACAAGTACCTGCGCCGGCCGGACGGCGTCTACACCTACTGCGGCCGCACCGACGACATGTTCAAGGTGAGCGGCATTTGGGTTTCGCCCTTCGAGGTCGAGGGCGCGCTAATTTCGCATCCGAAGGTGCTCGAGGCGGCGGTCGTGCCGGTCAAAGACGACAACGGCCTGATCAAGCCAAAAGCCTTCGTCGTGCTCAAGGAAAAGGACAACGACAGCGGCCGGGCGCTGTACGAAGAGCTGAAGGTGCACGTGAAGCGCTCAATCGGTCCCTGGAAATATCCGCGCTGGATCGAGTTCGTCGACAACCTGCCGAAGACCGCGACCGGAAAGATCCAGCGTTTCATGCTGCGCGACAAAGCTCTCAACGGCGGAGCACAATGATGCCGTCACTCGCGCACCTGGAATGGCCATTCTTTGGCGACGAGCACCGGGAGTTCGCGCCGGCGCTTGCCGATTGGGCCGGCCGCGAAGTCGGCAAGTACATCGATCACAAGGACGTCGACAAATCGTGCCGTGCGCTTGTGCGCGCGTTGGGTGACGCGGGCTGGCTGAAGGCCGTGGTACCGGCGGCCTATGGCGGCCACTCGGAGAAGCTTGATGTGCGCATGCTGTGCGCTGCGCGCGAAATTCTCTCCTGGCACGACAGTTTGGCAGATTTCGCCTTCGCCATGCAGGGTCTGGGCACAGGTTCGATTTCCCTGTTTGGCAGCGACGCGCTCAAATCAAAATATTTGCCGCCGGTACGCGAGGGGCGTCATTTGGCGGCGTTCGCCCTTTCCGAGCCAGAAGCCGGTTCCGACGTTAGCGCGCTGGCGACCACCGCCGTGAAGGACGGTCCGGCGCATGTGCGCATCGACGGCATCAAAACCTGGATCTCCAACGGCGGCATCGCCAATCACTATGTGGTTTTCGCGCGCACTGGCGAGGCCCCGGGCGCCAAGGGTCTGTCTGCCTTCGTGGTTGATGCCGACGCGCCAGGTCTTAGCGTCGCCGGTCGGATCGACGTCATCGCGCCGCATCCGCTGGCCGCCCTCCGCTTCACCGGCTGCCGCGTACCGCTGAGCAATCGCCTCGGCGAACCCGGCGAAGGTTTCAAGGTCGCCATGGCGACGCTCGACATCTTCCGTTCGACCGTCGCTGCCGCCGCGCTAGGACTGGCACGGCGCGCCTTTGATGAGATGACGGACCGCGCCGTGAACCGCCATCTGTTTGGAGCGCCGCTCGCCGACATGCAGCTGACGCAAGCCGCGATCGCCGACAGCGCCATCGACATCGACGCCGCGGCGCTCCTGGTTTACCGCGCCGCCTGGGAAAAGGATCGCGGCGCTGCGCGCATCACTCGTGCGGCCTCAATGGCTAAGGCCTTTGCGCCCGAAATGGCGCAGAAGGTCATCGACCGTGCCGTGCAGCTCTTCGGCGGTAACGGGGTGCGCGTCGGCAGCAAGGTCGAGGCGCTGTACCGAGAGATCCGCGCGCTACGTATCTACGAGGGCGCGACCGAGGTGCAGAAGATCATCGTGGCGCGCGACGTGTTGAAGGCGCGCGATGCCGCGCGACGACAAGCGGCCGAGTAAGAAGATGCTGCTGACTGAAGAACAAGAACACGCCCGAGACACCGCACACGAATTCGCGCAGCGTGCCTTGGCGCCGTTTTCTGCCGAGTGGGAAAGCCGGGCGACGTTCCCGCGTGCAGCGCTGCGCGAACTGGGCAAGCTTGGCTTCATGGGCATGACGGTTCCGACGGAATGGGACGGCGCCGGTGCCGATTATGTCGCCTATGCCTTATCGCTGGAGGAGATCGCGGCGGGTGATGGCGCAGTGTCGACGATCGTCAGCGGGCACAACTCGGTCGGCTGTATGCCGCTGGTTGAATACGGGACGCCCGAGCAGAAGGAAAAGTATCTGCGCCCCATGGCGCGCGGCGAGATGCTGAGCGCCTTCTGCCTGACCGAGCCGCAGAGCGGCTCGGATGCCGGTGCCATCCGAACCCGCGCCGAGAAGCGGCGCGGCAGCTATATTATCAACGGCACCAAGCAGTTCATCACCTCTGGCAAAAACGCCGACGTCGCTCTGGTCTTTGCCGCGACCGACCTCGGGCTTGGGCCGAAAGGCATCAGCTGCTTCATCGTCGATACCAAACAGAAGGGTTATTCGATCGGCCGCGTCGAGAGCAAAATGGGCCAGCAGGCGTCCGACTGCTGCGAAGTGTGTTTTGACGAACTCTGTGTGCCGGAAGAGAACCGGCTCGGCGCCGAGGGCCAAGGCTACCGGATCGCGCTGTCGAATCTGGAAGGCGGCCGCATCGGCGTCGCCGCGCAGGCCGTCGGTATGGCGCGCGCCGCGCATGAGATCGCGCTCAATTATGCGCAGGAACGGCGCAGCTTCGGCAAGACCATCATAGAGCACCAGGCGGTCGCGTTCCGGTTGGCTGATATGGCGACGCAACTCGAAGCCGCGCATCAACTGGTGCTGCACGCCGCCGCGCTGCGCAGCCAAGGCTTGCCATGTCTGAAGCAGGCGTCGATGGCCAAGCTGTTCGCCACCGAAGCCGCCGAGTGCATCTGCTCCGACGCCATCCAGACGCTGGGCGGCGCCGGTTACATGGCCGACTACGGCGTCGAGCGGATCTTTCGCGCGGTGCGAGCCAGCAAGATCTACGAAGGTACCAACGACATCCAGCGGATGGTGATCAGCCGCGCGCTGGTTACCGAATCCGAGCAAGAGAAGCGGTTGAACTCCTGATGTTCCAGACGAGCACCAAGGATGGCGTGATCACGCTGACACTGAGCCGGCCGCCAGTGAACGCGATCAGCGAGGAATGGGTGCGCGGCTTCGAGGCCAAGCTCGACGAATTCGCAAGCGGTCCGCAATTTAAAGTGCTGCACATCCGCTCAGACCAGAAGATCTTCTGCGCGGGCGCCGATCTGAAGGAAGTGCGCGCGCGCATGGAAATGACCGATGGTCATGAGCGCATGTACGCCTATGTCGCTGCAATCCAGCGTCTTTATTTCCGCGTCGAGGAAATGCCGCAGGTGACGCTCGCCGAGATCGGCGGCGCCGCCATGGGCGGCGGCTTCGAATTGGCGCTATCTTGCGATCTTCGCGTTGCCGCCAACGAAGCGAAGGTCGGCCTGCCGGAAGCGCGTCTGGGCCTCATTCCGGGCGCCGGCGGCACCCAGCGGCTCACGCGGCTGTGCGGTCCTGCGCTCGCCAAGCGATTGATCCTCGGCGCCGAGGTTCTCGACGGCGCCACCGCGGCTTCGCTCGGCGTCGTGCATTGGTCAGCGCCGCGCGCCGAATTGGCGCAGCGTGCCACAGAAATCGCGAGCCGCATTGCCGGACTGCCGGCCGCGGCGCTCGCGGCCTGCAAGGCTTGCCTCGCCGCCGCGCAACAGCCCGGCCGCGGCGGCTACACCGATGAACTGGACTTCACCCGGCAACTCCTGCGCAACCCGGAGACGCGGCAGTGCGTCGACGCGTTCCTGGCAGAGTCGGCCGAATCTTCGACACAGACAAAACGTGGAGCGACACGATGAGTTTCGACGGCAAGACAGTTTTGGTGACCGGCGGCGCCTCCGGCATCGGCAAGGCGACGGTGATGGCGTTCGCCCGCCAGGGCGCGATGGTGATCTGCGCCGACCTCAACGTTGCGGCCGGCGAGGCGCTGAAGAAGGAGGCGGCCGCCTCCAATTTCAAGGTTGATTTCGTCGCCATCGATATGGGCAATTCCGATTCGATCCGCGCTGCTGCCGCTGAAGTGCTGAAGAAATATCCGCGCATCGACATCCTGGTGAACGGCGCCGGGTGGGGCGACATCCAGCCCTACATCCAGAACACACCGGATTTCATCAACAAAGTGATCGCCATCAACCTTGCCGGACCAGTGCATTTAACGCAGGCGCTGCTACCGCCGATGATCGCCGCCAACGGAGGCAAGATAGTCAACATCGCCAGCGACGCCGGTCGCGTCGGCAGCGGTGGCGAGACGGTCTACGCCGGCGCCAAGGGGGGCGTTATTGCCTTCACTAAATCCCTCGCGCGCGAGGTTGCGCGGTACTCGATCAACGTCAACTGCGTGTGCCCGGGCCCGACCGATACGCCAATGCTCGCCACCCGCTCCGAGAAGCTGCGCGAGGCGTTCCTCAAGGCAATCCCGTTCCGCCGCTTCGCCAAGCCGCAAGAGATCGCTGACGCTGTCGTGTTCTTCGCCAGCCCGCAAGCTGAATACGTCACCGGCCAGGTGATGAGCGTGAGCGGTGGGCTCACTTTTGTTGGTTAAAGGGAGGTATCAATGACTGCAGTTGCAATGGCCAAGGCCGCCACGAACGGCGGCGACACCGCGGCGCGCTTCCGCCCCGCCGGAATGGATTTTTCCAACTTCCAGCCGAAGCATTTCCTGTGGGAGGTCGACGGCAAGGTGGCGACCATCACGTTGAACCGGCCGGAACGGAAAAATCCGCTGACGCTCGAGTCCTATGCTGAGCTGCGCGACACCTTCCGCAACCTCACTTACGCCGACGGCATCAAGAACGTGGTTATCACCGGCGCCGGCGGCAATTTCTGCTCCGGCGGCGACGTGCATGAGATTATCGGCCCACTGGTCGAGATGCAGCGCAAGGACGACATGGCGGGTCTGCTCGCCTTCACGCGCATGACCGGCCAGCTAGTTAAGGAGATGCGTGCCTGCCCGCAGCCGATCGTTGCGGCCATCGACGGCATCTGCGCCGGCGCCGGCTCGATCATCGCCATGGCGTCGGACCTGCGGGTCGGCACGGCGCGGAGCAAGGTGGCCTTTCTGTTCGTGCGCGTTGGACTCGCCGGCGCCGACATGGGCGCCTGCGCCATCCTGCCGCGGATCATCGGTCAGGGCCGCGCCTCCGAGTTGCTCTATACCGGCCGCGCCATGGATGGCGTCGAGGCCGAGCGCTGGGGCTTCTACAACAAACTGTCCGAGCCGGAGAAGGTCCTTGCCGATGCGCAGGCGCTGGCGAAACAGCTGGCGGACGGTCCGACCTTCGCCAATTCCATGACTAAGAAGTGCCTGCATCAGGAATGGAACATGGGCGTCGATGAGGCGATCGAAGCGGAGGCGCAGGCGCAGGCGATCTGCATGCAAACCAAGGACTACGAGCGCGCCTACGAGGCCTTCGTCGCCAAACAGAAGCCGGTGTTCCAGGGGAACTGAGGGCCGCGAATCTGGCCTGACAGCCGTCGTTGCGCCCCGCTAAGAGGGCGCACGGCGGGCGCCGATTGTTGGGTAAACACCGATGTTCTTGCAGCAAGTAAATCAGCTGCGGAACTGCTATTGGCAAAGTGACGATGGACGTGAGCGCTATTGGTCGACGGCCGTAGATTGTTGGCGTCGCAGTAGTAACAGAAGGAGAATGCCTGATGGCCTATCTGTTCAAAGAGGACGAACTACCGGCGCTCATTGACGCCAAGAAGGCGCGTGAACGCATTTTCTTCGTCAATAAGGATCTCGCCAAGATCGACGACATGCTGGCGGGCGTGATGCACTACAAGCAAGGCGCCGCCTCGCCGCTGCATTTCCACAAGAACTGCGAGCACTTTTATTTCATCATCAGAGGCAAGGCGACGGTGGAGTCCGACGAGGGCGTGCGCCCGGTCGGGCCCGGCGACCTGATCTTCATCCCGGCCGAGGAGAAGCACCGCCTGCGCGCCACCGAGCCGCTGTTCTATTTTGAATTCCAGGCGCCCAACCGCTTCAAGACCACGATTCTGGAAGGCACCGACGACGACCTTCGCTGGGAGCACAGGGACGGCAAAGTGTGGATGCAGAGCTGAGCAGGTAGAGGATAAGACCCATGTCGCTGACATTCATTGATACCAACGCACTTCCGAAAAAGCCGGTGCCCGGCCAGGGCGAAGTCACCGAGGTGCTCAACCAGGCACTGTGTGGCGCCAAGAACGTGCTCGGCTCGCTGCGCTGGCTGCAGGCGGCCGACACGTTCAAAGCCGCTGCCGCCGACAAGCACCAGCTCATCTATGTGATGGATGGCAAAGGCCGCATCACGCTGAATAACAAAGCCTACGACGTCGAGAAAGGCGGCGGCATTTATCTGGGTCCGTCCGAGACCGCGACCATCCAAGCGGCGGGCGGAACGCTCAAGCTGTTTCAACTCGTGGTGCCCAGAATTCCGCAGTGACCGACGACAAGCCCGAGGCCACGCGGGCGCCGGGCTGACCGCCTTGCGAACGATGCGAGCATGACGATGAATAAATGGAACATGATCATCGACGTTGCCGAGTGCACCAACTGCAATTTGTGCACGCTTGCGGCCATGGACGAATATGTCGGCAACGACTTCCCCGGCTATTCGGCGCCGATGCCCAAGCACGGGCACAAGTGGATCAATATCCTTCAGAAGGAACGCGGGCAGGTGCCGATGGTCGACGTTGCCTACGTGCCAACCATGTGCAATCACTGCGACAACGCGCCCTGCATCGCCAAAAGCGGCGGCGCGATCACGAAGCGCGACGACGGCATCGTGCTGATCGATCCGGTGAAGGCAAAAGGGCGCAAGGACCTGGTCGACGCGTGCCCCTACGGCCACATCTGGTGGAACGAGGAACTCAAGCTGCCGCAGGCCTGGAGTTTCGACGCCCATCTGATCGACCAGGGCTGGAGGCAGACGCGCGGCCAGCAGTCGTGTCCGACCGGCGCGATGCGCTCGGTCTGCGTGAGCGACGACGAAATGACCAATCTCGCGCGCGAGCAGGGGCTCGAGGTGTTCAAGCCGGAGCTCGGCACCAAGCCACGCGTCTATTACAAGAATCTATGGCGCTACTCGAAATGCTTCATCGGCGGCTCGGTGTCGGCGGAGAAGGGCGGCGTGGTCGACTGTGTCGAAGGCGCCAGCGTGCGCCTGAGCAGGAACGGCGCCACCGTCGCGGCGACTGCGACCAACAATTACGGTGATTTCAAATTCGACAAGCTGGACGAAGACTCAGGCGAATACGTCGTGGAGATCGAATCGGGCCGCACAAAGAAGTCGGTCAAGGCCACGCTTGGCGATAGCATCAATCTCGGTGAAATACGACTATAACAAATAGTCGGCGAAGTGGCCCGGCTGGACGCTGTGGTGGCGGTGATTTCCGCCTTTGGCGATGTGCGGCCTAAGCTAGGCGAAATTCCATCGCACCTCGCCATTCGGGCTTCTTGCTTGTCGGTCGGGTGATTTTATTGGTTAATTCGAAAGGGATGTTATGCGTTCGGCGATTAGCTTTCCGAGCGCATGTGTTGGCCAGCCAAATACGCGAACGTCAACGCGGGGCCGAGGGTGATCCCAGGCCCAGGATAGTCACCATTCATGATGGAGTTCATGTCGTTGCCGCAGGCGTAAAGATGTCGAATTGGAGTCTTCGTATGATCCAGAACGCGACTGTGTTCGTCGGTAACAAGCCCGGCGGCTGTGCCTAGGTCACCCGGATAGAGGGTGACCGAATAGAAAGGTGCAGACTCAATGGGGGCGACGCACGGATTAAGCTGATTTTCCATATCACCGAGATATCGCTGATAAGCATCACCCCCGCGGCCGAATTCGTGATCGATACCGGCGCGGGCATCATCATTAAATCGCTTGATCGTTGCTTCGAGGTTCTCTGGTTGGATTTCCAATGTCATTGCAAGCTCACGGACTGTTCTTGCTCGGGTGAGGTATCCGCTGTTCAAGGGGTCGCGGAGCGATAGCGAAAATGGCTTGACGGCGCCGAGCCCATATTTCCACAGAAAACGTTTGTCGCAGATCAGATAAGCGGGGATTGACGGCCTGCCGTTGCGCTCCCGAAACATAGCCCGTACAAACTCGTGGTACGAAATGGCTTCATTAGTAAACCGTAAGCCACTTTGGTTTACGGCAATTACGCCTGGCTTTGCACGATCGGTGACGGTGTGGGGAAATATGCCTTCCGAGCCGTCCTCACGTTTAAAGCGGGAGACCGGTACCCAAAATGCGTTGTCGGCATTTCGATCGCGGACCTTAGCGCCGACCTGGGTTGCGAGTTCGATCCCGTCGCCAGTGTCGCTTGGGCAAGCTGCGGAGAGCGACCCGGCGGATTTGGGTAGGTATTTGACGCGCATTTCGGGGCGGTGCGAAAATCCCCCGGTCGCCAGCACGACGCCCCTCTTGGCGCGAATGTCTCTTCGTCCCGCGACATTCGTGATCGACACGCCGCGGACAGTTACGCCGTCGTAGATCAGGCGAATGACCGAAGTGTTTAGACATAATTCCACATTCAGAACTAGAAGCGAATGTAGGAGCTGCCCTGCAAGTGCATTCCCAAGATAAAGAGTAGTGCCTCGCTTGGCAAAGACCCGCTCTTTGCCGTATCGGGCAAACAACCGCGCAACTTGCGCCGTCGAACGAAGCGACCGTCCAACCTTTCTGAAATGCGGAATGTCTGCCCGATCAATCATCATTCCGCCAAACAACATGAACTCCGACAATGGCCAGCGAAGTGATTGAAAGTGCTCGCCCAGCACTCGACCATCGAAAGGAACTGGCTCGAGAACTCGGCCCCCTGTGGTTGCTCCAGGCAGGTCGGGATAGTAGTCCGGGTAGACCTTGACCGGCCGCAGACGGACAGATGTCCTCTTCTCGAGGTAGGTAATCGCCTTGTTTCCGTTTGCTAGAAATACAGATCGGAGGTTTTCGTTGAAGCTATCGCGGACGGTGTGCTTGAGATATAGGCGCGCCTCTTCGGTGGTATCAGACATACCGGCCTGCGCCATCTTTGAGTTCGCCGGGATCCAAACCATGCCACCTGACACAGCCGTCGTGCCGCCGACCAATTGAGTTTTTTCGATAAGGATTACGCTAAGGCCTTCCGCAGCGGCAACGGATGCCGCGGTCATTCCGCCTGCGCCGGAGCCGAGAATAATCACATCGTACTCGGTCTTCATTTGCTTTGGCCCCCGATGGAACTGTCACTGCTCGACCTGAAATCGGCTTCTGCCCGCACATAAGCCTGGATGACCCGAGAGTTCGCGCGCCAATCGCGACGCGACAATTCGGCGATCTTCGAAGCGCGAAGGGGCGGTCTTTGAATTGTGCGACACCAGTCTGTTTCGGCCCCAGAAAACGCTAATCGAGGCAAAGGCGAATTTTGTCTGCCAAATTATTCGCTACAGGTTCAATGCCCTCGCTTCAAAAACGAACTTCGCCAAAGCCACCGCATGTATTTGCGTGAGCATTCAAGATGCTCACTGCCCTGTATTCTCTTTACCCAAATCAACTGATGAGCTCTGTAACCCGACATACAAAAGGAAAACCACCGTGGCGCTGAATAGCGTTCCACAAGCTGAAGCGTTGTGTGCCCGTTTTGAAGCTTCGGCTGCACGAGCAAGCGTGGTAAAATCAGCTATGACGCGAGGCCATCACGACGTCGCGAAGAACCTTTGTCTCAGCCTCGGCTTCCTCAACGCGGAGCGTTAGCGTATCACGTATAGAGAGCATTCCCAGTACCCGCCCATTTTTGACAATGGGAAGATGGCGAAAGTGGTTCTCCGTCATCAGCTCTTGCGCGTGCCGCATACTATCATCTGGTTCGCAACTAAACACGCGTGTCGTCATAACATCGCGCGCGCGTAGGTATTGAAGTTCGCTCCAATCTGTTCTCGCGAAGGCGCGCACTAGGTCTCGTTCGGAGATAATACCGACCATGCGAGTGGCCAGTTCACAGACCGGCATCGCCCCAATGTTGTGCGAGTACATGACCTTTGCGACAGCGTTCAGCGTGTCGTCCGGCAAGCACGTCACAAGTCGCTGGCGTGAGCGCTTTAAAAATTCGCCAATCGTCATGGAGTCCTTCCTATTTCACTATCCCTGGTTCAACTCTTGGCATTCACCGAGTGTCGGCGGTTGACCTTCACTTCTACCATCGGCTTCTGTTCGCAATAGCCAGATGCCGGAATGATAGCCGCTTTTTTGTCCAGGGCGAAGCGCCATTGCTTGACAGGAAATCTGAGGCTTGATCGAAACGTTGATTTCGATTCGGCAGAATTACTGACCAATTTGCGAGTACGGGGTGAGGGAGAACTAGGCTCTACCCCCTGTCTTGCCGCTGAGAAGACAACAGCGCATGATCGCTTGTAGGCGAAACAACGCATGCCAGGGAGGTTTCCATGCCGACTTTTATGATGTCACTAAATTGGACCGACCAAGGAATCCGCGCGGTCAAAGAGTGGCCGAAGCGCGCAGACGCATCACGCGAACTCGCCAAAAAGGTGGGCGTTGAAATTAAGCACCTCTACATGACGACTGGCGATAGCGATCTCGTGAGCTTTGTCGAGGCGCCGAGCGCCGACAATGTTGCTAAATTTGCGCTTGCGCTTGGCTCATTGGGTAACGTACGGACCCGCACCGAGAGAGCGTGGTCAGCAGACGAAATTCGGAAGTTCATTTCTGAACTGCCCTAAGAATATCGCGCCACCAAAGCGGCTAATTTGCAGCGCCGACTATAACGCGGTTGGACTGTGCGTTTGAATTGGCGACCGCGAAGAAGTGTGCGATTGCACTCCGGTCTACCGCTAAGTGAAGGAGAATCATCGTGTATGCCGCTATTCGTCAGGGTAAGGCAAGAACTGGCATGGCCGAAGAATTGACGCGCAGAATCAAAGAGGGCGCCATTCCGATCATCAGCGATGTACCAGGTTTCATGGCATATTATGTAGTTTATGCACCAGACGATACTGTGACGGCGATCAGCATCTTCAACGATTTTGCGGGAGCCGAAGAGTCAAACAGGCGTGCGCTCCCGTGGATCAATGAGAATCTTGCGTCGCTGCTTACCGGACCAGCTACGGCGGTGGCTGGACCAGTGATCGTGCATACATTGGCGTAGTAAGAATACACGTATGAGCTGCCGGCAGCGGGCTGCGGTCAGTGGGAGGACATTAAAATCCGCATAGAGCTCTCCGAAAAATTTGGCGCATAAATTG
>Ga0207806_1000007_pt1 | contig 39251 bp, 37 predicted proteins | sample LuqExpMetageno72_FD_187829 | JGI IMG/M metagenome (GOLD analysis project Ga0207806, IMG submission 187829) | Tropical forest soil microbial communities from Luquillo Experimental Forest, Puerto Rico - Sample 72 (SPAdes) | ecosystem: Environmental > Terrestrial > Soil > Tropical forest ...
CGCAAGGCGGCGCGGCTGATGGAACTTGCCGACCGCTTCGACATCCCGGTTCTGGCGCTTGTGGACACCGCTGGCGCCTATCCGGGCATCGGCGCCGAGGAGCGCGGCCAGGCGGAAGCCATCGCGCGCTCGACCGACGCATGCCTCGCTCTCGGCGTACCGAACGCGGCGGTGATCCTCGGCGAAGGTGGGTCGGGTGGGGCGATCGCCCTGGCGACCGCCAACCGCGTTCTGATGCTCGAGCACGCCATCTACTCCGTCATCTCCCCGGAAGGCGCCGCCTCGATTCTCTGGCACGACAGCGGCAAGGCGCAGGACGCCGCCATCAACATGAAGATAACCGCCCAGGATATGGTCCGCTTCGGCATCATCGACACTGTCGTGCCCGAGCCGACCGGGGGCGCACATCGCGATCCCGCGGCCGCAATCGTCGCCGCCGGTGAGGCGATCAGCAACGCCTTCGCCGAGCTGAAGGGGCTCGATTCCGAAGCCGTACGGCGGCAGCGGCGCGAAAAATTCCTCAATATCGGGCGGCTGGCGTCCCGCACCTCGGCCTAGCAGGCGGCGCCCCGTCGGACGGCCTTACCGGCACCATTTACCGTGATTTTACCAGCGTCTAGCGCTCAGGCAGGGGGACAAAAATCCGCCTTGTCGCCGCCACATCTTACGGCTAACGATTAGCGAAGGAAGCTCGCCCCGGGGGAGTATCCCGTTTGAGACGTCCCTTTACGCGTGCGCTGCTGGCGTCCGCGGCTATCGCCGCTGCGGTAGTGCTGGCCGGCTGTAACCCCGAAGAGGGCATCGCACCCTCCGGCCGAGCCGCGGCGCCGCTCTCTGACAGAACGCTCGCGCTCATCGCCTCCAAGAACATGGACAAGGATTCGCCGATCCTTGTTCGCGTGTTCAAGGAGGAATCCGAACTCGAAGTCTGGAAGCAGGGGCGCGATGGTCAGTACGCGCTGCTGAAGACTTATCCCATCTGCAAATGGTCGGGCGATCTCGGACCGAAGAAGAAGGAAGGCGATCGGCAGGCGCCCGAAGGCTTCTATACGATCACGCCCGGGCAGATGAATCCAAATTCCAATTACTATCTCGCCTTCAACACCGGTTTCCCGAACGCCTATGACCGCTCGCATGGCTATAGCGGTTCGGAGTTGATGGTGCATGGCGACTGCTCGTCGCGCGGTTGCTACGCGATGACGGACGAGCAGATCCAGGAAATCTACGCGCTCGCCCGCGAGTCGTTCTTCGGCGGTCAGAAGGCCTTTCAATTCCAAGCCTATCCGTTCCGGATGACGGCGCTGAACATGGCGAAGCACCGCAACAACCCGAACTTCGCATTCTGGAAAATGCTGAAGGAGGGTTACGACCACTTCGAAGCGACCAAGCTCGAGCCGAAGGTGGCTGTATGCGAGCAGCGCTACGTATTCGACGAGGATAGCGCCGGCAAGCCGTTTAATCCGCGCGGCGCGTGCCCCGCTTACAAGCTCGACGCAAATATTGCCGAAGCGGTGTTCGATTATAATCGGCAAGAGCAATACAAGATGGCTAGCTATATCGCCGAGGGCGTCGCGACCGTTGCACCGCATGTCGGCGACGGCGGCCAGAACCCCGTGTTCGCATCGGCAGTCGTCGGCACGCAGCAGGTCTACGATAACAACGGCCGGCTGGTGGAAATAATGAAGGCGCCGGGGGCGCTGCCGCGGATCGCAAATCCGCCCGGCACCACGATTCCGCAGCCGAAGGCCGAGCCTCAGTCGCAGGTCGCCACCGCGGCTTCGGCGCCCCGCACGCCGACCCCGCCCGCGCAATCCCACCCTGCTCCGGCTGAGAATACGTCTCTCGCTCTGCGCGGCACGAACACTGAAGTCGCGGCCAAACCGAAGCCGGCGCCTGCTTCCGAGCCGAGGACGCAGGTCGCGAAGGCGACGCCTGCGGCCGAGCCGGAAAGCGACTCGTCAGATATCCGGACCGCTTCCGCTCCGCCGCCGTCGAACAGCTTGCTCTCGGGTGCACAGCCGGTGATGCCGGTCGGCACATTCGCAAGCCGCTGGTACGGCGCTCGCTAATCAGCGATGTCCTGCTTCGTCTACGTCCTCGGCGCCGTGACTGGTGCGAGGACGTTGACGTATGTGGGCTGGACCACCGACCTCGTGCGCCGACTGCAGCAGCATAACGCGGGCACGGGTGCGCGCTCGACGCGCGGGCGTCAATGGGTTCTGCTCTATTCCGAACCCTGCGACGGCAAGCGCGCTGCGATGAGCCGCGAGTGGCACCTCAAGCGCGACCGCGTCCTGCGCCGACGCTTGGCGCAAAGTCTGCCGGCGTTAACTGCAGATTAAGCGGGCAGATCGCACCAAGAACGGGATTAGCCGAATAGGCGGAGTGTCAGTGCAAATGCACTAATGATTCGATCCATTTCCAGATATCCGGCAGTGCAGGGACGAGTCCGACGCCCATGACAACCGCAGCCGCCGTTTGGCGCTTCCATGCAGGATCGCCGACCCCAGTATCGGACATGATGCGACGAAGTAGTTCAGAGAGTTTGAAGTTTGGCATCACCTTCACTCGCTGTTTGACGAGCCGATCCCTACAAATAGAGAGGCCGCTCTCTTCGGGGGGTGTGGGGGATGAGAGCGGCCTTCCGCTCGCTATAGGCGGCCCTGCTCCGCCCAACCTAGCTGAGCCTTGCATCGTTACACGACGGACACGAGTTGGAAATTGTACCAACGTGCATGAAGTCACATGGGTCACGCCGAGTGTCACGCGGCAGGCCAAATCACGCCGCCGTTAGGAATTCCTCCGCCAACTCAATTGGCAGTGGCGTTTTCTGATCCAGCGATTCAAAAACATACCCGCAATTTGCGCAGTGCCAAAAAATGCGTACTGCTTGCGCTTTCGTACGTACGGACCATGCAGGCGCGATAAGCTCTTCCGCGCACAGACCACATTTCACCTCTTTCAGCATTTTCCCCTCCAGCTCAAACAGCGCGGGCCACCCTCTCAAACAGCGCGAAACAGCGATATTGCCTTTTGGGGAGGATTGCTGTGCACCCTCCGGGGCGGGCGCCAACTCGGACCGTATCGCCTCATACGGCACCCGCGGTACGCCGGCTATACGCTCCCGCACGTCGGATTCCTGCTCGCGATGCCGAGCGTTTTCAACGTCGCCGTTTACGCTCTGTCGCTGATTTTACAACTCGTGCGCATCTCGCGCGAGGTGTTGGTGCGCGATCCGGCCTGCGTCGCGATCGCGGAATGTGTGCGCTACCGACTATTGCCGACGCGGGTGGAGGACGAGATGGACACGGGGCGGCCGTTCGATAGCCTCGCATCGCCGCTTGGCCGGCGCCGCGGAGCAGCAGGCAGAATTGTTGTTGGCCGCCGTCAAAGCTGTGAGACGCCGCGCATCAGCGATCTTCCAGCACGCGCACTTTGCTCGCCATTGGCCCGTTGTCGCCCATCTCCTCGACATAGCTCACCACGTCGCCGCGATGCAGTTGGTCGAAATCGCCGGTCAAAACGCTGTTGCGATGAAAATAGAGCAGTCCACCTTCCTTACTCATTAGGAAGCCAAAGTCCTCACCCGGGGTGAGCTCGGCCACCTGTCCGCGGAATTCGCTGGCCGACTCGTGGCGCAATTCTGACGTACCGTGATCGGTGAGCTTGTCCTTGTATTTGCTCAAGCGCCGCTCCGCGATGCGAAACGCCTCGTTGATGGCGTTGCGCAGGTCGGGCGCCTGAAACCGGAGTTGCAAATGTCCGGGCTCATGCGCGACCACGATGTCCTTGTATCCGGGAACGGAGATCTCGATATGGACGACCGGCGGGATCGTGCCGTTCTGGTTCTGATTGCGCTGATCGACGCGCACCCGGCACGTCGTCATGCGGTCGTAAATGCGTTCCAAGCGTCGCACGTGGTCGCGAATATCGTCCTCCGCCGCTTGCGATACTTCAAGATTGCGGAATGAGATTTCGGGCTCGGTCAGCATGGTTCGCACCTGACGCTTAATGTCAGGTATTCAATGCATCTCGTGGCTCTTTGGTTCTCGACAGCACGGGAACACGGCATGCCCAACGCAAACGCGCCGCGGCCCAGGCTGGGTCACGGCGCGTCGAATGCAAGCAAGCAGCTTAAGAGAGCGGTTTCACTTCGACGGGAGCGAGCCCGTTGAAACCCAATGCGCGTGCGCCGGCGGGAGTCAGGTCGATGATGCGGCCGGCGACATATGGACCGCGATCGTTGATCCGTACCACCACGCTCTTGCCGTTCTTCTTGTTGGTGACCTTCACCCGCGTGCCGAGCGGCAGCGTCTTGTGGGCGGCGGTGAGCCCGCGCGGCGACGCAAATTCGCCATTGGCGGTCTTCTCGCCGCTATAGGCGTAGACCGATGCGACGCCCGTCTGGGCATGGGCGGAACCGATCAGGCCGAGCGATATCGTGGCGCCCGCAAGCGCGGCAGCAAACGTAAGTTTCATGAAGTCTCCTAGTGAACCCCAACCGAATGCGCGGGGCGATACTTAGGAACTATCGCTGCAGCGCAGCAAGAATGTGATCATTTCAAGAAATCGTTCGTAGAAAGCGGAACGAAATGCGGTTCCGCAAAATGCGAATTCCAAAATCGCAAATTTTCGTCCGAGTGGCGGTGCGTCGGTAGTGACGGTCGCCGGAACATTGCGGCGCGCGTCTCGTTCCTCACGTCGACAGCGGATTCGCGCGTCAGGAGCGGCGTTCGATGATTTGGCGCGTCCTTGCGGGGTTCATGCTCGTTCTGATTCTGGCGTTTGTTGGGTTCTATGCATGGAGCATACGACCGGAGATTCCGGCACTCGCCGAAACGCCGGCGCCGAGTTCTTTTTCTCCTGATCAGGTCAAACGCGGTGCGCAACTTGCTTCGCTCGGTGACTGCACGACGTGCCACACGACTCGGAACGGCAGACCATATGCGGGCGGCTTACCCGTCCCGACACCGTTCGGTACTCTATACGCGTCTAACATCACGCCCGACCGGGAGACCGGAATAGGCGCATGGCCGGAGGACGCGTTTCGCCGCGCACTGCGCGAAGGAGTCGGCCGCAAAGGCACGCATTATTATCCGGCGTTTCCGTATGACCACTTCACGTTTGGAAGCGACGACGACATCGCTGCGATCTATGCGTTCCTGATGACGCGCGAGCCGGTGCGTCAGCTCAACAGGACGCCGGACCTGATCTTCCCGTTGGACTCACGTCTGTTCGCAGCCGGATGGCAATTGCTGTTCTTGCACAAAGGCCCCTATGAAGCGGACGCTTCGAAGGATCCCGACTGGAATCGTGGCGCATATCTCGCCGACAGCGTCGGTCACTGCGGCGCCTGCCATACGCCGCGAAATTTTCTGGGCGCCGAAGAAAGAGGCGATCGCTTCGGCGGCGGCACCGGAGAAAACTGGACCGGTCCGGCGCTGAACCAATCATCGCCGGCGCCGGTACCGTGGACGGCCGACCAACTCTACGCATATCTGCGCCACGGCTTTGCCGATCAGCACGGGACTGCAGCAGGCCCGATGCAGCCAGTCGTCTCGAACATGCAAAAGCTGCCCGACGAGGACGTGCGCGCGCTTGCGGCGTACTTCGCATCGCTCGAGGGGCCGCAAGAGGCGGCTGCGCGCGAGCGGCAGGCGAAGGACGCAGTCGAGTTCGCACAACAGCGCGAAGTGAAAGTCGCCGGCGGCCCGGCCACGAATGCCACTATTGGCTCGGGCGGCAATTCCGATGACGCAAATAGCGATGGTGCCGCAATCTTTGCCGGTGCTTGCGCGACGTGCCATCACGATGGCCGCGCGCTGCCGGCATCGAGACCAACCCCAATAGGGCTGAGCTCGGTTGTCAACGAGCCCACGCCCACCAACTTCGTGCAAATTGTACTCAACGGAATTCATCCGCAGCCCGGTATGCGCGGACCGTTGATGCCGGGCTTTGCCGGCGCACTCACGAACCAGCAGATCGCGGCCGTGGCGAGCTACGTGCGTGGACAATTCAGCAAACAACCGGCCTGGCAGAACGTCGACAAAGCGGTGTCCAGCGCCACTCGGCAGCAGGCGTCCGCGGAGAGCGCGCAATGATCAGCCTGAACGTCAACGGTCGGCAGCACCAGGTCGACGTCGATCCGCGCACGCCGTTGCTGTACGTGCTGCGCAACGTATTGAAATTGAACGCCGCCAAATTCGGCTGCGGCCTCGGGCAATGCGGCGCCTGCACCGTACTAGTCGGCACCAGCCCGATCTTCTCCTGCCTCACGCCGGTGAGCGTCGTTGCCGGACGGCCTGTCCGGACCGTCGAAGGGCTGGGTACGGCCGACAGTCCTGGCCCGGTGCAGAAGGCTTTCATCGAGGAACAGTCGGCTCAGTGCGGCTACTGCATTCCCGGCATGATCATGCGCACGCAGGCGCTGCTCGAACGCAATCCATCGCCGACCGAAACGCAAATCCGCGCCGCGCTGGAGCCCAATCTCTGTCGCTGCGGAACGCATATGCGCATCCTTCGCGCGGCCCGACGCGCGGCGAAGTCGATGACCGCGGGCGCGCAGCAGCAAAGGCGCCCGACATGACGGCTCATCGGGTCAGCCGGCGTCTGTTTCTGAGCACGGGCGGCGCGCTCGTCGTCGGCTTTGCGATCTCTCCAGCCGTTGCGCAGCCGCAAAAACCGGAGCAGAACGGCGACGCGCAAGCCGACACCGCGCAGCAATTGCCGGGCAGCCTGCAGAAGGCGCCGTACCTCGATTCCTGGATCGCGATCGACGCCAAGAACGGCATCACCGTGTTCACCGGCAAAGCGGAGCTTGGGCAAGGCATCAAGACCACGCTCATCCAGTGCGCGGCCGAACAGCTCAACGTCGATTTCGCGGCGATCAAATTGGTGACCGCCGACACCGAGCGCACGCCGAACGAAGGCTACACCGCCGGCAGCCATTCAATGCAGGATTCCGGCACGGCGATCCTGAATGCGGCAGCGCAGGTGCGCGGCATTCTGATCGACCTTGCGGCTGCGCGCTTCAACATGGCGGCCGATCAATTGAAGGCGCAAGGCGGAAAGGTGACCGCGCCCGACGGGCAGAGCGTCTCCTACGGCGAATTGGTCAACGGGCAAGATCTCCACCGCATGGCGCAGCCGACCTCCCCGCTGAAGGATCCGAAAGACTTCAGCGTGATGGGCAAGCCGGTGCCGCGTATCGACATTCCCGGCAAGCTCACCGGCGGCGCGATGTACGTGCAGGACATGCGCATGAATGGCATGCTGCATGCGCGCGTGGTGCGCCCGCCAAGCTATGGCGCTCAACTCCTGAACGTCGACACGGTGGCCGTGCAGAAGATGCCCGGCGTGATGAACGTGGTGCGCGACGGGAGCTTCCTCGCCGTCGTCGCCAACGGCGAATTCCAGGCGATCGACGCGATGAACGCGCTGTCTGCCGCTGCGCAATGGCACGAGACGGCGCAACTGCCCGAGCAGAGGGACATTCACCAATATCTGGAGTCGCTCCCGAGCCAGGGTCAGACGATCGACGACCGTGGCGATCCGAACGAACAGGGCGTGCGCGTTCTCAAAGCGCGCTACAGCCGCCCGTATCTCTCGCACGGCTCCATCGGGCCGTCGTGCGCGGTCGCGCTCTATCACGGCGGCAAGCTCACCGTGTGGACGCATACTCAGGGCGTTTACCCGCTACGCAACACGATCGCCAACCTGGTACATCTCCCGCAAGGCGCAGTGCGCTGCATCCATGTCGAGGGCGCCGGCTGCTACGGGCAGAACGGCGCGGACGACGTGGCGGCGGATGTGGCGGTGATTGCGCGCGCGATGCCGGGCAAACCGATCCGACTCCAGTGGATGCGCGAGCAGGAGCATGGCTGGGAGCCGTACGGACCCGCACAGAGCGCGAGCGTTTCCGCTGCGCTCGACGACAACGGCAAGATCGTCGCCTGGAATTACGAAGTGTGGAGCAACACGCATTCGACACGACCGGAAGGGCTTCCGGGCGTGCTCATTGCAGCGCGCTATCTCGAACACCCGTTCCAGCCGCCGCCACCGAAGCCAATTCCGATGCCGGAAGGCGGCGGCGACCGCAATGCAATCCCGCTCTACACGATTGCAAATTCGCGCGTCGTCTATCATTTTATTCCGGAAATGCCGATACGCGTTTCCGCGCTCCGCTCACTCGGCGCGCCCATGAATATCTTCGCCATCGAGAGCTTCATGGACGAACTGGCGAACGCGGCGAATGCGGATCCGGTCGAATTCCGGCTGAAGCATCTGGACGATCCGCGCGCACGCGACGTCGTCGCCAAAGCCGCCCAGGAATTCGGCTGGAAGAAGGATGCCAAACTTCCGCGCGGTCTCGGTCACGGCTTCGCCTTCGCACGCTACAAGAATTTGGCGGCCTATTGCGCCATCGCGATGGAAGTGAGCGTCGAGCACGAAACCGGCGCGGTGAAGATCGGCCGCGTGGTCGCGGCGGTGGACAGCGGCCAAGCAGTCAATCCGGACGGCATCCGCAACCAGGTCGAAGGCGCGATCGTGCAGTCGGCAAGCTGGGCGCTGTATGAGTCGGTGACGTTCGACCGCAAGACTGTCACCAGCCGCGACTGGTCGAGCTATCCGATGGTCCGGTTCTCGCTGGTGCCAGAAAGCATCGATGTTCACATTATCGATCGCCCCGGCGAGAAGTTCCTTGGCACCGGCGAATGCGGGCAGGCCCCAACGCAGGCTGCCGTCGCCAACGGCATCGCGCGTGCTACCGGCGTTCGTCTGCGCGACATGCCACTCACGCCCGACAAGATCAAGCAGGCGATCGGGGTCTAGGCCTCGTTATTGCCTGTTTGCAAATCGATCCCTTCGGACGGCACCATCCGCTATGCTGATGCGACCGTGACCGCGGTCACTGCCGGTCACGGGCTGGGGGTGTCCGATGCATCTCTTCGAAGAGCCGAAAATCGATTGCCACGCGCATGTGCTCGATCCGGCACGCTTTCCGTACGAGCCACATGCTTCATATAGGCCCTCCGGGCAGGAAATCGCGCCGGCGCATCAGTATCGCCAAGTGATGAAGAGCCATGGCGTGAGACACGCGCTGCTGGTCCAGCCCAACTCCGGCTACGGCAGCGATAATTCCTGTCTGCTCGATGCGCTCGAACGGGGCGAAGGGCGCTTCAAGGGTATCGCCATCGTCGACATGGATATCGGCACGGCGGACCTGCGCGCGCTGAAGGCCAAAGGCATCGTCGGCGCAGCCGTCAACGCAACATTTCACGGGAACGACTATTACAAGAATGCCGACAAGCTGATGACGCGACTGGCGGATCTCGGCATGTTCCTGGATCTTCAGACCGAAGACAATCAGTTGCTCATGTACGCACCCTGGATCGAACGCATTCCCGTGCGGGTGCTGATCGATCACCTTGGACGGCCCGCGCCGGGCTCCGGCCTGAACGACCCGGCATTTTCGGCGCTGATGCGACTGGCCAGGACGGGGCGCGTCACCATGAAAATCTCGGGCTATTCGAAATTCTCGAAGACGCCCTACCCGTTCGGCGATTGCTGGCCATTCGTGCGTGCCGTCGTCGGCGCATTCACGCTCGATCACTGCGTGTGGGCCTCGGACTGGCCGTTTCTGCGCGCGACGCAAAGACAGGATTACGGACCGCTGCTCGAGTTGGCGGCGCTGCTGTTTCCAAACGAGGCCGACCGGCGCAAGCTGTTTTGGGAGACTGCAAACCGTATGTTTGCATTCAGCGATAGAGCGATTTTCGCATGAGCGGCCGCCTGCAAGGACGTGTCGCCATCGTGACCGGCGCGGGATGCGTCGGACCGGGATGGGGGTGCCGTCGCCGTACGCTTCGCGCGACTAGCAAACCGCCGAGGAAACCGTCGCTCGGGTGAAGGCGGTCGGCGGCGACATCGCCCTGCAGCAGTGCGACGTCACCGCCAGCGTCGGTGAAGAAGATGGTGGAGGCCTGCCTTGCGCGGTTTTCTCGCATCGACGTGCTGGTCAACAATGTCGGCGGATCAGCGCATGGCGGTCCGGTCGAAATGAGCGAAGAGGTCTGGGACGCCCAGATCGACCAGAATCTTAAAAGCGTGTTTCTGATCTGCAAGCACGTCTTGCCCATCATGCAACGGCAGGCCAGTGGCGCGGTCGTCAACATCGCCTCGACGTCGGGCGTGCGCTGGACCGAAGCGCGGTTCATACCGGCACCGAACTCGTGGTCGCTGGCGGGATGATCGCGCGCTGCGATTGATCGGTCCTTCCGGGCTTGCTTGGGAGGGTAATGCTACTTCATCCGCGCCTTGACCGGATCCTTCACGTTCTCGACGCGGTTAATGTAGACTATATTGATAATGTCGCGGGTTGCGGGATCGATTGCGATCTTGCCGCGCGGACTTTCCCAACTCATCCCTTTGGCCGCATCGACGAGCCGCGCGGCATCAGTCGCGCCGCCCGTCTTTTTCAGCGCTTCGTAGATCACGCGCATGCCGTCGTAGCCACCGACGGAGAAGAAGTCCGGATTCCTTTTGAACTCCGTATTGTAGGCGACGACGAACGACTTGTTCGCCGCGGAGTCGTGCGCCGATCGAGCCCCGGCGCATAGTCCGAGACCATGCTGAACGCGTTCGTGATTCCGTTCTTGGCGGCCCAGGCGCCGAGCGTCTCGCAATTCTGCGGCAGGGTCAGCGACGTGCGGACGATGTAGGGCGATTTGGTCGTGATGATTGCTGTCGCCGCGTTCATCACGACCGTGAATTTCTTCGCTTCGCTCACAAGGTCGGTGATTGCCAAGATCTCGGGCGTGATCGTGAAGCCGGCAAGGATATCGACGTGATCGTTCACGATCAGCTCTTGTGCGAGCCGTTTGGCGTTTTCCGGCAGAGCGGCCGTGTCCTTCCGGATCAGCTCGATCTTCTTACCGGCAACCGTGTCGCCATACTGCTTCATGTACAGCGCGATGCCGTGGTCCATCTGCGCCGCGCCATCTGCGAATTGGCCCGTATAGGCCATGATCAATCCGATTTTGACGACCTCTTCTGCGCGTGCGGGAGCAGCAGCAGTCCCAAGCGTCACGCATGCGATTAGCGCAAGGAATACCCTTTTCATTTGGCCTCCTAAGCGATGAAGTTGCAGAGTTTGCCTTTCCGGCGTCCCGCGACGCGCACTCGCGCGAGAGTGTTACCGGCCGCGCGGCGCGCGGACGGCCCGAGCGTATTGCTGTTGCTAAACGAGAGACAGCGTCGCGCGCTCGTATTGAGCGTTTCCCATCGCCCCCTCAGGGAAGATCTGGTGCGAGGCAATCCAAGCGAAGGACTGCTCGTAGACGTCCTTCGTGTAAGGCTCGAACACAAGCCGCTCTCCCGGCCCCCAGCGTCGCGTGTCCATCATCGGATGCCAGCGCACGGGGAATTCATTTTTGTAATAATGCGTATAAAGCTCGGGCCGAACGTCGATGTCGCGTTGCGCCCTACGCAGCGCTCGGAAGAACTTGCGGACATCCTCGGGATCGGGGTCCCCATGGATCATGGTACCGATCATGAAGGTCGCGTCGATCACCTTGCGGAAACCAAGCTGCTCCGCGAAGTAGTACGGCCCGCTGAACAGATGGACGGCGGGCGCCTTCCCGTGGATCAAATGCTCCATGCGCTTGAACAGCAGCCCGTCGGCAAAGCTGAGATTGAGCTGCTCCGGTTTGAGATACTGCTCGAGGGCCTGCACGGTCGCGTAATGGCTACCGGACTGATAGCCGACCGAAATCGGCACGTTTGCGAGATCGGCGGGTGTCTTCACGGGCGAGTCGGCCGGTAGGAAAATCCCAGCAGGCGCCACTGAGTAGACGTCCGTATACATGCGGCCGTGCCCCTTGGATGCCGCGACGTTCACGGTCCAATGGCAGGCACAGCTGACGCTGGCCTTGCGGCCTTCCTCGAGCGACTGGAAAGCGCCGACTTTGTTATTCGTGTCGTGAATCTTGCCGTCGGTCGCGCGGACGAGTTCACGGAATTCATACTCGAGCCCTTCGGCCCGGAAGTAATCCTTCTCTTCGGCCACCCATTCCTGCAGGCGGAAATGCGGTTCAATGATGAACATGATCTTCTCCCTTGGGCCTGCTCTAACGGCAGTTGTCCTGGATACCAACCGGCAGCGCACGCGCAGACCGGCGTTTTCTGATCGTAAAGGTTATTGCGATCTTGCCGGCGATGCCACTTCGTTCGGGTTATGCGCCGAAAAACCGGCGGTTATCACGCGAATATTGCTCTGTGTGCTGAACAATTTGGCAGTGCGTATGTGCAACCGCAGCCGCCCCAGAGTTCTCGGCATGCAACGAAAGGTGCAAATTTTAGCGAACGCATTGGGCGCGGCTTAGCCATCTATTTGCACGATATTTCAATGGCTTTAGCCGTAGCTTCGGCGCGTGCAAAACATCGCGACAATATTCGAACGCGTCAATCCGGTTGGTCAGTACGCGCCGATTCTAGCCATTGCTCGCGCACCGGGCGCCGAACCCGAACGCTGCACCATCGTGCATCGCTCAAAGGAAGGCGCCTGCGTGCGTGGGGCCGTGCCTTTGCCGGACTGGTTCGTTCTGCGCGCGATCGACTCGCGAATCGAGCGGATGTGCCGCGTGCGGTGGCGAGATGGCGACCTTGTCGGCGCGCAGTACGTGAACGCGCGCACGATGGGACGTACGCGCAGGCGAACCGTTCCACAAGCGCCTGCCGGAGCCGCGCTTACGAACATCATCGCACTTTATCCGACCTGAGCGATCGGAACGTCTGGCTCTCCGAAGGCGAGTCTAGCTCGTATATTCCAATTCATGCGCTTATTGGCTCATGCTCGCGCCAGAAGCTTTTACGATGGCCGTCCATTTCGGAATTTCGCTGTTGATGTAGGCCGCGAACTGCTGCGGCGTATCGCCGACGATGTCTACGCCGAGCTTCTGCAGTGACGCCTGCACCTGCGGGTCCTTCAGTGCCTTGACCGCCGCATCGTGCAGGATGGCCAGGATTTCAGGCGGCGTCCCCGCCGGGGCGACGAGCCCATGCCACGTGCTGGCATCGAAACCCTTGAGTCCCGCTTCGTCCATCGTCGGCAAGTCCGGCAGAATGCTCGTCCGCTTCAATGTCGTGACCGCAAGCGCCCTCACCTGCCCGGACTTGATGTGGCCGATTACAGAGGCGGCTGTCGCGAACATCATCTGGTCGTTGCCCGCGATCACATCCTGCAACGCAGGCGCCGCGCCTTTGTACGGGACGTGCACAATGTTCACCCTGGCTTCCTCCTTGAACAGCTCGCCGGAGAGATGCGCCGCCGCGCCGTAGCCGGACGACGCAAAGTTGATTTTTCCAGGCTCCTTCCTGCAGAGCTCGATAAGCTCCTTCACCGAATGCGCGGGAACGTTCGGATTGAGGACGAGAATGTTCGCCTGCGTACCGATGAGCGTGATCGGCGCGAAATCCTTCACCGGATCGTATTTGAGCTCTTTGTACAGCAAGGCGTTGGTTGCGAGGATGCTATTGTTGCCCATTAAGAGCGTGTAGCCGTTGGGCTTTGCACGCGCAGTGTATTCGGCCGCGATGTTGCCGCCAGCGCCGGGACGGTTCTCGATGACGAAAGTCTGGCCGAGGATCTCGCCCATCGCCTTGCCAATGATACGGGCGAGCACGTCGCTCGGGCCGCCCGGCGTGAAGGCCACCTCCAGCATCACCGGCCGCTCTGGGTAGCCGGCGGCACGCGAAGGCGCGAATGGCGCAGCGGCAACTGCGAGCACGGCAAACAGCGCAAGCGCGCGCCGGTTCAGCTTAAAAGTGATCATTATTCCTCCTCACCGCGTCGCCGCGCCTGATTGACGCCCCAGTCTGCGCATGCCGCCCGGTAGAGCGTGTTTAGCCGAAGCCGTAAAGGCGCGCGGGATTATCGACAAGGATGCGGCGGCGATCCGTCGAGTTCGGCGCCCAGTCGAGCATTGCGTCAATAAGATCGCCGTCATTCGGCATCGCGCGATCGATCATCACGTGCGGCCAGTCCGATCCCCACAACACGCGGTCCGGCGCGGCGGCAATCACGGCCTTTGCCATCGCACCAATGTCCGTATAGGGAAAGCGCTCGCATTGGCTTATGCGATAAGGCCCCGTCAGTTTCACCCAGAAATATCCATCGCGCAGTAGCGCGAGGAATTCCTGATAGCCGGGATGATCGAGGCCGCCGTTTGCCGCTTTGGTGTAGCCGATATGCCCGACCGACATCGGCACGCAGATCGTTTTCGCCAGCGTACGCAGTTCTGGGAAGCTCTCAACGTGCACCAATAGCTCGATGTGCATAGCATGATCGCGAATGCGCTCCGCCGCGTGGGCGAGCGCTGCGAGAGAGCGGAACGGCATGCCGCCACGATCGACTAGATTGACGCGGATGCCGCGAATTCCTCCGTCTCGCATGCGCGTGAGCTCGCGGTCCGTGGTCTCCTCGCTCATTGTGGCCACGCCGCGCAGATTGACCGGATCGGACGCGACCGCATCGAGCACCGCACTGATATCGGCGCCATGTACGCTCGCCTGCACGAGCACGAGCCGCTCGATGCCGAGCGCGCGATGCATGCGGCGCAGCTGCGGGAGCGGCAGGTCCGGCGGCGTATACGCACGATTGGGTTGGTATGGGTAGCGGCCCGCTGGACCGAATACGTGCGCGTGGCAGTCGGTAGCGCCCGGCGGGACCGCGAAGCTTGGCGGATTGGGATCGGGCGGCGGACACGGCCGCTGCATCTGACTCTCGCTCACGTGCACCTCATTTGCGGATGCGTGAACGAATAGGCCACAGCCAAGGCGCAGTCCAGAAGCGGCCGTGCGTGGACAGGTCTGCCGCGCGTTTATTCCGCCCTCAGGTACTTGTTGAACCAGCCGAGGGTGCGCTCCCAGGCTAGCGCCGCGGCGGCCTCGTCGTAACGCGGCGTCGTGTCATTGTGGAAACCGTGATTCGCGCCTTTGTAGACGTAGCCTTCGTGGACGACATGCGCTGCCGTGAGCGCCGTATCGAAGGCCGGCCAGCCGGAAGTGATGCGGGTGTCGAGCTCCCCGTAATGCGCGAGGACCGGGGCTTTGATCTTCGCCGCATCGGCCGCACTCGGTTGCCCGCCATAGAACGGAACGGCAGCGGCGAGATCGGAACCCATCCGAACTGCCAGCCAGTTGACAACTGTGCCGCCGTAGCAAAATCCGACGGCGCCCAGTTTGCCATTCGAGTCCGGACGCGCTTTAAGCCACATCGCCGCCGCAAGCATGTCCTCTCGCATTTTGTCCGCGTTGACTTCCCTAAACAATTGCACGGCTTTTTCATCGTCGCCGGGATAGCCTCCGACGGAGGTCAGTCCGTCGGGCGCGAACGCGATGAAATCGGCGACGGCCAGGCGCCGCGCGACGTCCTTGATGTAGGGATTGAGACCGCGGTTTTCGTGGACGACCAATACGACGGGGAGCTTCTCTTGCGCATTGGCGGGCCGGACCAGGTATCCGCTGACGCTGCCATTGCCCTTTGGCGACGGCACGCTCACAGTTTCAACTTTGATCCGCGAGTCGTCTTCCGCGACCTGAGTTGCCCAGGCATAGTTCGGACGAAGCATCTCGAAGAGCGCAGCTGCGGTCAGCCCGCCCACGGCAAATTTTTGCGCTCCGTCCAAAAATGCGCGCCGGTCAATGCGGCCATGCACATAGCCATCGAACAGGTTCAACAGTTCCTGCGGGAAGTCGGATGCTTTCTTGCGTTCCATCGGCTACCTCCGGGCCAACCGACATATCCCAATGAGCGGCCCCCGCGGAATCAGGAGATCGTGATGGGCTTGCTGGCTTGAGCTCTTCCCGGCCTATGCAGAGCGCGGCGGGTCGCTAGGATTACGTGAGCAGGGAGACAGAAAATGGCGCAACGAGTTCTGGTCACGGCGGGCGCTTCGGGGATCGGCCGAGAGATCGCCCGCGCGTTCAAGGCGCAAGGCGCCCACGTCTTTGTCTGCGATATCGACGAGGCTGCGCTCGCGGCGGCCTCGCGCGAGGGGCTGCTAACGGCGCGCTGCGACATGGCCCAGCGCGCGGAGATCGAGCGCGTGGTGCCAGCCGCCGTCGACGCGCTCGGCGGGCTTGATGTTCTGGTCAACAACGCTGGCGTTGCCGGACTCACACTACCAGTCGAACAGATGCCGCCGGATTCGTGGGACAAGGTCATCGCGGTCAACCTGACCGGCATGTTCGACGTGACTCGGCTCGCCATCCCACATCTCAAACGCTCGGCGGCCGGCGTGGTCATCAATCTCTCGTCGATCGCGGGGCGCCACGGCTTCGCGAACCGCAGCCCGTATGCGGCGAGCAAGTGGGGCGTGATCGGATTCACCAAGACGCTTGCGATCGAGCTCGGCGAATGGGGCATCCGCGCCAATGCCATCGCTCCAGGCGCCGTCGCCGGCGACCGGATCGAGCGCGTCTTCGCGGGACGCTCGCAGATCAGCGGCATGAGCATGGACGAGGTGCGCGCGGAAGCGATGGCGGCGCAATCCATCAAGGCGATGATCGACCCACAGGACATCGCGCAGTTGGCCGTATTTCTCGCTTCACCGGCGGCGAGGTCGATATCAGGTCAAGTCCTCCCGATCGATAACGACCGACAGAAAGCGTGATACCTGCTGCCGGAACGAAGCTAACACTTACGTCAGTGCGGCTAATCCAGCGCGAGGCATCGATGGCACTTTTCGGGGCTGAGATTCCGTTTGCGGAGACCTGTGGCGTTCAAGAGATTGGACTCGTCGATGGAAAGACGCAGGTCCGGTTGGGCAACGCTGCAGCTCAGACAAATAACGTCGGCGTTATGCACGGCGGATTACTCTGCACGTTACTAGATGTCGCGATGGGCTCGGCGGCGCGCTGCCTCATCGGACATCCGGTGATGACGCTGGACATTCACGTCAGCTTTCTCTCGCCGGCCATGGCACCCATCCGGGCCGAGGGGCGGGTGGTCAGAGCCGGGCGATCGGTGCTTTTCTGCGAAGCGGAAGCAACGGACCAGAACGGCACCCCGGTTGCGAAAGCGTCGGGGATTTTCAAGCCTGCGAGGCAAGCCTCCAGCTCTCGCAACACGCAGGATTAGAACGCCATACCGCAGGAGTCGTGCGCCCCGCGACGGCATTCCGGCTCTTACAGCACCGCTATTGAGTAGCGTCGAACGGGCTCACGACCGTTCCGGATTTGAGATTGTCCGGATACAGGATGACCTGTTTGCCGCTCTGCTTAAACTGGTCGACGTCGGATCCTGTGACGCCACGATACTGGATCCAGAGAATCCTCGGATCGGCCCATTCGCCCGTCTCTTCGAAACGAAGATCGCCCACGACGGTCTTGAAGGTATTGCGATGAATGTAGTCGGCGAGCTTTCCGTCGTCCAAAGTACCGGTTGCAGTGACCGCCTGTTCGATAATCTGCATCTCCGCGTAGGCGAACGGCGGAATATAAATGCCGAGCGGATCGACGCCGGCCGCGGCTGCCCGCTCGCGGTAGCGCACGAGAAACTCCTCGATGCCCGGGAATTTCATCGTCGGTTCTGGCACATACAGGTCGTAAGCCACCACGTTATTCAATTTGGTATTGAGTTGCGTCTTCACGGCCGCGAACTGAAGGCCGATCATGCCGCCGCCGAACAGTCGCGCCTTCACGCCGACGTCGTATGCTGCGCGCACCATCCCGGCGGAATCGGGCGGGTATGACGCGACAAAAATGACGTCAGGATTGGTCGCCTTGATCGCCCGCATGATCGACGCGAAATCGACCGTGTTCGGCGGGTAGGCTCGATCGTAGACGATCTTCATTCCGTATTTCTTGGCGTTGATGCGCGCGCCTTCGAGCGCGATCTGCGAGTATTCGGCGTCTGCGCCTGCAAGCGCGATCGTCGCCGGCTTAGGATTGAGCGAGCTCGCTATCTCGTAGAACCCCTTGGAAATTTCCGTCCTTGCGGTCGGGCCGTTCGGCTGCAGCTGGAAATACCGATCGTACTTGAACTGCTCTCCCAGGCCGAGCGCGAACAGCGAGAGGAACAGCTTTTTGTGCTCGATGATCGTCGGCATGGCGGCTGCCGTCGGCACCGTCGCATAGCCCGACAGAACGAGGTCGACCTTGTCGATGTCGAGAAGCTTGGAGTAGATCGCCGGAACGGTCGCGGGGCTACTCTGATCGTCATAATAGACGAGTTCGACCGGGCGTCCTAGCAGCCCGCCTCTCTTGTTCACCTCTTCCGTCCAGATTTGATAAGTCAACAGAGCGGCCTTGCCGCCACCGGCAAGACCGCCGCTCAAGGCCATGCTAAAGCCGATTTTGATCGGTCGTTTGTCTTGCGCAAACGCAGGAAGCGCGCTCGAGAGAAGCGCGGAGCCGATCAGCGCGGTCGTGTGACGTCGAGTGAATTGCGGCATGGCCGCTTCCTCCAGAAATTGCCAGCTATCCAGGCGGCCATGTCGATGGCGTCTTTTTGCGCAACCCGCCCCCCTTGAACATGCAATAGGCTTTTCGTTTCTCTCTTGACCTAGGTCAACCCAAACCGCGCGCGCGCGCGACAGCTTGTGCGCTTGTTCCGATGCGAGGCCTCGGCATGGACGTCAACTGGGACCTGATCGTCAATGCGATCGTAACGGGCATCGTGCTCGGCGGGTTCTATGCGTCGGTCGCCATTGGCGTGACCATCGCGTTCGGCATGCTTGATATTGTCAATATCGCGCATCCAGCATTCATCATCGTCGGCGGCTACCTTGCATTTTACGGACGCGATCGGTTTGCGCTTGATCCACTCGTTTCGATTCTCGTGTTCGCCCCGCTGGGATATCTGATCGGGAGAATCTTCTATCGCGGTTATCATCGCTTCTTTGAGAGTCGTGGCGACGAGTCTCTGCAAGGCCTGGCCTTCTTTTTCGGTGTATTATTCGTCGTGGAAATCGGAATCGTGCTGGTGTCGGGTGTCGACTACCGATCGGTCGAGACCGCTTATCTGGATTCATCGCTCAGCGCGGGCTTCGTCTCGGTGCCGTGGCGCATGCTGGCGCCATTCGTGATCGCGCTTGGCATGCTGGGCGGCATCCAGTTGTTCCTGCTGAAGACCTTCACCGGCCGCGCCATTTTGGCCGTCGCGCAAGACTTCGAGGCCGTACGGCTGATCGGGGCTGATCCGATCCGCGCCAAAGAGATTGCCTTCGGCATCGCTGTGGGCACAGCGATTGTCGCCGGCGTCCTGCTCATCATCATCCAGCCGATCGAACCATCAATCGCGCGTGAATACATCGGACGGGCTTTTGCCATCTGCGTCCTCGGCGGCATCGCCAGCATCCCGGGCACCCTCGTCGCCTCGCTCGTGCTTGGCGTCGCCGAAAGCATGACGACCACGTTCTTTGGTCCGTCCTGGGCGCCCGCCGTCGCGTTCGGACTTCTGCTGCTCACATTAACCTTCAAGCCGTCGGGAATTTTCGGCCGATGACCACGAACACACTGGCCGAACCGGAGCGGAGCCCGAGCACGGGGCTTCTCGCGATTCGCGCAGATGTGCTCATCCTCATCAGCGGCGTGGGACTCGTGATCCTAACGATGCTTTTGAGCGGCCGCATCAGCGAGTATTATTTTCTCGCGGCGTACACCATCCTCCAGTTCGTCGTGCTAGGCACCGCCTGGAATATTCTCGGCGGATATGGCGGCTACATCAATTTCGGAACGGCCGGCTTTTTCGCGATCGGCTGCTACACCACGGTCGTCCTGATCAAGCTCGGCCCGATGCCGCTTGCGGTCTCGATGGCTGCAGCAGCAATCGTCGCTGCATTGGTGGGTCTCGGCACGGGATATCTCACGCTGCGACTTCGCGGTGTTTATTTCTCCATCGCGACGCTCGCTTTGGCCATCGTGCTGCAGACGCTGGTGATCAACTGGACCTTCGTCGGCGGCGCCCGCGGCATCTACGTAATTCGGCCCGCCGTCTCCGGCATCTTCTCATCCTACGTTCAGCTCATTCTCGTGATGATGATCGGGCTCACGACTGTGTCGCTGATCATCGCGCGCGCGGTGGAGCGGTCTTGGATCGGCATCGGATTGGCGGCCATTCGCGATGACGAAGGCGCCGCCGAGACCTGCGGCGTGCCAAGCCTGCGGCTGAAGCTGATCGCTACGACATTAAGCGGAGCACTGATGGGCTTGGCAGGTTCGCTCTTCCCCTATTTCGTCACCTATGTCGATCCGGCGACGGCGTTCGGCCTTCCGATCGCGGTGAATTCAATCGCGATGCCGTTGATTGGGGGCACCGCAACGTGGTGGGGACCAGTCGTCGGCGCGCTTCTGCTCGGATCGACGCAGCAGATCCTCACCGTCACGATTTCCTCTGCCGCCAACCTCTTCATTGTCGGATTGCTGCTGGTCGCGTTCCTCATTGTTGCGCCGCGCGGCGTCGTCGGGCTTGTGCGCGACTGGCAGGCGAGGCGCGAATGACCGAACCGCTTCTCACAGCCGAGTCGGTCACGAAGCGATTTGAGGGATTCATCGCCTTGAGCGATGTCGGATTCGTCATGCACCCCGGCGAGCGGGTCGGTCTCATCGGCCCGAATGGCTCCGGCAAAAGCACCTTCGTCAATTGCCTGACGGGCGTCTATCGCTCCGACGCAGGTGCGATCCGGTTTGACGGACATGACATCACCGGCATGCCGTCCTGGCTCCGCTGCAAGCAGGGGCTCGTTCGCACCTATCAGATTCCTCGTCCGTTCCGCGGCATGACCGTGCAACAGAACATCGAGGTTCCGCTGCGCTTTACCGCTGGACACACCTCGGCACGCGAACTGGCGCGGAGAGCCCAGGAAATCCTGGACAAGGTCGGACTCATTGACAGCGCGCGCCTCAATCCTAAACGCCTCAGCCAGGTCGAGCTGAGGAAACTTGAGCTCGCGCGCGCGATCGCGGCCGCGCCGAAAATGCTGATCGCTGACGAGGCGATGGCGGGCCTTTCCGAGAGCGAGGTGGACGAAATTCTCGAACTCCTGCACACGCTGAACAGCGACGGGCTCTCGATCCTTTTGATCGAGCACATCATGCGTGCCGTAATGTCGTTCTCGCAGAGGGTGATCGTCATCGTCGCCGGCCGCAAGATCGCGGATGGCCTGCCGGACGAGGTGATGCGCATGGACGAAGTCGAGAGGGCATATCTTGGCGAATAACCTCTCGATCGAGAATATTCATGCCGGATACGGGGCCGTGCGCGTGCTGTCCGACGTCAGCATCTCCGTCGGGCACGGGGAGACGGTCGCTCTGCTAGGCACCAATGGCAACGGAAAGACGACGCTGCTGCGCAGCATCATGGGACAGGTACGGCCGACGGCCGGCCGCATCACGGCGGAGATCGATGGCGAGCGCTTCGACCTGATCGGCCGCAGCACGCAGGAAATCGTCGGCTTAGGCATTTCACTCGTCGCCGAAGGGCGGCGGCTGTTTCCGCGCCTGACGGTCGAGGAGAACTTGCTACTCGGCGCGTTTCCCGCCCGCGCACGAGCCAAAGTCGCGCAGAATCTCGCATTCTGTTTTGACGTGTTTCCGCGCCTGAAAGAGCGCCGGGTTCAACTCGCCGGCTCGATGAGCGGCGGGGAGCAGCAGATGCTGGCGATCGCGCGGGCGCTGATGGCCGATCCGAAGATCCTTCTCGTTGACGAACCGTCGGTCGGGCTCGCGCCTATCCTCGTCTCCAAGACCATCGAGACGATCGCCGATCTGAAGGGCAGGCTCGGTCTTACGGTGCTGATGGCCGAGCAGAATTTCCGGCAGGCGATCCGCATTGCGGATCGCGGCTACGTTCTCGTGCACGGCAAGATCGCGCACATGGCGAACAGCGCCGAAGACCTGCAGAAGAACGATCTCGTCCGCCAGCTCTATCTCGGCACAAAGCCGCACGCAGCCTAGCGGCGAACCTAACGCGCGTTACGTCTTCGGATAAGCCGCAATCATGTCGAGCTCGACGCGCGCGCCCGGCGTCGAAAGCTGATTGACGCAGATCGTTGTGCTGGCCGGCGTCCACGCGCCGAAATATTCGGCCATTGTCGCCATCAGGTCGTCCATGTCGCGCATGTCGGTCAGATAGCGCGTGACCTTGACCACGTCGGTCCAGCTGAGTCCTTCGTGATCGAGGATCGACTTGATGTTCTCCATCGCAAGCCGCGCCTGATCGGCGATCCTCACCGGATGATTGTGCTCGGTAAGCACGTGCGGATGCTTGTGGTAGAGCGGCGAAGGCGTCGCGCCCGAGATGAACAGCAGATCGCCCGGCGCGGTGACGCGGATCGCGGGAGCATAAGGCATATCCGGCTTGCGTTCAGGCATCGTCTGAATTTCACCCAATGAAGGGTTCGTCGGCGACGTCTTGAACGGCGGTTTGCGTGTACTCATGGCTCACTCCTTGGAGCGCAAGTCTCAGCATTACATCCGTGACGCGTCAATCGACGGCCAGGGCCGAACCCGGTAAGACACCGGCATGAGCCAGACGATCGAACTCGGCCTCGACACTTTCGGCGACGTCACCGAGGGGCCGGACGGAAAACCGCTGCATGCGGCTCAGGTCATCCGCAATCTCGTCGACGAGGCTGTCCTCGCCGACGCGGTTGGCGTGGATTTCGTCGGTGTCGGCGAGCATCACCGCGCCGATTTCGCCGTCTCCTCCCCCGAAATGGTGTTGGCCGCAATTGCAGCGCGGACCCAGCGCATCAGGCTTGGCTCGGCGGTGACGGTGCTCTCGTCCGACGACCCGATCCGCGTCTTCCAGCGCTTTTCGACTTTGGATGCCCTGTCGAACGGTCGCGCCGAGGTGATACTCGGGCGGGGCTCGTTCATCGAATCCTTTCCGTTGTTCGGCTTCAACCTCAATCAGTACGACGAGCTGTTCAACGAGAAGCTCGATCTGTTCGCGGCGGTGCTCACGCAGCAGCCTGTCACCTGGCGCGGCAATCTGCGGGCCCCGCTGAACAGTCAGAACGTCTACCCGAAAACGCAATCCGGCCGGCTGACGACCTGGATCGGAGTCGGTGGCACACCGGAATCGGTGATGCGCGCCGCGCATTACGGTATGCCGATGATGCTCGCGATCATCGGCGGCGATCCGAAGCGGTTCGCACCGTTTGCCGATCTCTACCGGCGCGCACTCGAACAGTTGGGCAAGCCGCAATTGCCGGTCGGCGTGCACTCGCACGGCTTCGTCGGTGACACCGACGCCGAGGCAAGGGAGTCCCTCTTCCCCGACTACAAGCGCATGCGCGACAAGATTGGCGCCGAGCGCGGATGGCCGCCGCTGACACGCACGGATTTCGAGCGCGAGATCGAGCACGGTTCGCTCTATGTCGGATCGCCGGAAGCGGTCGCGCGCAAGATCGCGTCGACTGCCAGGACGCTCGGTGTCGCGCGTTTCGACATGAAGTACAGCGCGGGACCGCTGTCGCACGAAAAGATGATGCGCAGCGTCGAACTCTATGGGCGCAAGGTGATTCCGCTCGTGCGAGACATGCTGGCCTGATTAGCGTCTCGCCTCCTTGCCTTATTCCAGGCGCGCGGGTTCCTGACTCGAAAGCCTGAGCCGGTCCGAGTTGTCCTTCAGTCGCACGCCCGAGACGCCTTGCGCGCGCATGGCGCGCAAGAGGTAGATCAGCTTGAAGGCCGCGTCGGCGTACCCGATCCCGTCGGGACGGATGTTCGAGATGCAATTGCGATCCGCATCGGTAGTGTCGGGCCGAGGGTGCCAGGTCAGATATGCGCCCATGCTGTCGGGCGCGCTCAGTCCGGGCCTTTCGCCGATCAGGATCGCGACGCAACCCGCGTTGAGCAGCTTTGCAACCGCATCGCCGATCGCGACGCGCCCGTGCCGCGCTACGATCACCGGAGCGATGCGCCAGCCTTCGGCGCGTAGAGCCGGCATTATCTCGGCCAGGACCGGTTGCGCATGCCTCTGCACGGCGGACGCCGACAAGCCGTCGGCAACGACGAAGACTGCATCGTAAGGGCCGGCATGCGCTGTCAGCCGGCTCCCGGCATCCGGCGCAAGCCGGCGGCCAAGGTCCGGACGCCGGAGGAAATGCTGCCGGTCTTCCGCCGCGCTGGCGACACCCAGCACGCCTGCGCCCAGACAACCGAGATCGTCGAGCAACCGCGCCTCATCGAGCGTCTCGTGCACGGCGTCGCGCGCGCGTGCATGCGCCAATTTGAATTCGAGCAAAGGCGCGGTCGCGAGCGACGCGCCGGCCCGCCGCAATCCGATGCGCGCCGCCGTGAGCCCGCGCAGTGCGCCCCAGACATCCTGTTCGAGGTCGGCGCTCATACGAGCAACGCCTGGAAGCGCGCCGGCACTTGGCCCGGCCGGACGCGGTTCGCCTGATCCGTCAAACCGTGCCGCGCGAGCCACGCCTCGAACTCGGGCGCGGGCCGCCGGCCGAGCAGTTCGCGCATCGCCAGCGCGTCATGGAAGGACGTGCTCTGGTAGCCGAGCATGATGTCGTCGGCTCCCGGCACGCCCATGACGAAATTGACACCGGCCGCGACCAGGAGCGTCAACAGCGCGTCCATGTCATCCTGATCGGCTTCGGCATGATTGGTATAGCAGACGTCCACACCCATCGGGACGCCCATCAGTTTGCCGCAGAAATGATCCTCGAGTCCCGCGCGCGTGATCTGCTTGCCGTCGAAGAGGTACTCTGGGCCGATGAACCCGACGACCGAATTGACCAGCAGCGGCTCGAAGCGACGCGCCACGGCATAAGCGCGCGCCTCCAATGTCTGCTGATCCACGCCGTGGTGTGCATTGGCCGACAGCGCGCTGCCCTGCCCGGTCTCGAAATACATCACGTTGTCGCCGAGCGTGCCGCGGCGAAGCGACAGTGCGGCGTCTCGGGCCTCCGCGAGCAAAGCGAGGTCGATGCCGAAATTCCTGTTCGCGGCTTCTGTTCCGGCGACCGACTGAAAGACGAGATCGACCGGCGAGCCGTGCCGGATGAGATCCAGCGTCGTGGTGATGTGCGCCAGTACGCAGGTCTGCGTCGGGATGTCGAGCTTGACGCGGATGTCCTCGAGCATCGAGAGCAATTGATGCGCACGCTCCGGACTGTCGGTCGCCGGGTTGATGCCGATGACGGCGTCGCCGGAGCCGAGCAGCAGGCCGTCGAGAATGCTCGCCGCAATGCCGCGCGCATCGTCGGTCGGGTGGTTAGGCTGCAGACGCACCGAAAGCCTCCCCGGCAATCCGATGGTGTTCCGGAAGCGCGTGACCACCGCGCATTTCGCAGCCATGACCATGAGGTCCTGCAAACGGCTGATCTTGCTCACCGCCGCCGCCATTTCCGCGGTCACGCCCGGCGCAAGCTCGGTCAGGATCGCGGTGGTCGCGTCGTCCGACAATAGCCAGTCGCGAAATCCGCCCACGGTCAGATGCGAAATCCGCGCAAAGGCCATGGCGTCATGGCCGCCCAGAATGAGCCGCGTCACTTCGTCGGATTCGTAAGGGACGACGTGATCCTGCAGGAACGTCGTGAGCGGCAGATCCGCGAGCGCCATTTGCGCCGCGACCCGCTCCTTGCCCGTTGCTGCGGCGATACCGGCAAGCTCGTCGCCGCTGCGCGGCGGCGACGCTTTAGCCATCAATTCCTTCAGATCGCGGAACGTATGGTGGGTCGATCCGACCGTCGCAGTGTACATCGCTAACCCCGGCTCGCAGCGGCCGATTGGAGACGCGGCGGCAATTATAGCTGCGCCTGCCGATTGTAGGATACGCTCTCCCGAAACAAGGAGAGTTCGCGTGTCCGGCCTACGCATCTACGGCATCGCTCGCACCCGCGCGTTCCGCGCGCTCTGGATCGCGAAGGAGCTCGGGCTCGACTACGAGCACCTTCCGATCGAGATCGGGGACGCCGGAGCGCGCTCGCCGGAGTTTTCCAGGCTCAATCCGAACGGGCGCCTTCCGTTCATCAACGACAACGGCTTCGTCCTGTTCGAGTCGCTCGCGATCACGCTCTACCTTGCCAAGAAGCACTCTCTTGGCGATCTATATCCGTCGGCGCTCGAAGACGAAGCGAAAGCTTGGCAGTGGACATCTTGGGCCCTCACAGAGGTCGATCGCGGCGTCAATATTTGGTCTCTGCACGCGGTGCGCCTGCCGGAAGCCGAGCGCGATCCTGCCAAGCGCGACGAGGCGCTGAAGGTCTTGGCCAAGCCGTTCAATGTGCTCGATGCGGCGGTGACGAAGCAGGACTATCTACTCGGCAACCGATTCACGGTGGCCGATCTCAATGTCGCGGCCGTCATCAGCCGTGCCGTCGATATGGATCTTTCCGCTGTGCCCAATCTCAAGGCTTGGCTGACGCGCTGCCTCGAACGACCGGCGGCGCGCGAAGCAATGGCGCTTAAGGCAAAGGCCGATGCCGAGACGCCGGCGGAGGTCACCCGGCATATCGCCAGGATCAACCGGCTTTGACGTTGTGTCGGTCTACGTTCAGTGGACCAGGACTCGTACAAGCAACGCCAACGCCGTGAGGGCAAGGACGCCCGAAATGATCTTCCAAAACAGCAGCGGGTCACGCTCCATCAGCGGCCGGTGGCCTGACCCAACATACGCAGGGTTCGGATGCCGAAGGTCGAACATGAATTCGGAAAGTTCTTCGTATCGCTTGTCAGGATCCAGATGCACTGCACGCTTTAGGGCGAGATCGAACCAGACAGGAATATCACGGTCCTCATGCAGCACGGTTCGGTAGCGTAGCCGGTTTTGCTGCGACCGGTTTCTCAGCCGCGTAACCTGCGCATCGTAAGGCAGACGGCCGGTCAGAAGCTGGTACGCAATGACGCCGAGCGAAAACAAGTCCGAACGGGTCGAACCGCCTTCGCCGAGGAAGTATTCCGGCGCCGTGTACTGCAGCGTGCCCCGGATGCTTTCGCCGGCGTCCGGCGACGCCTCCGTGACACCCGCGATATACACGGACCCGAAGTCGATGATCTTCACCATGCCCGTCTTTTCGATCATGATGTTCTCGGGCCGCAGATCCTGATGCAGCATTTCCATCCGGTGCAGCGCCTGCAGCCCTCTCGCGATTTGTTCGACGATTCGCCGCACCGTCTCCAAATCCGGTTTCGGATTATCGATCATCCATTGCCTGAGGCTCTGCCCCTCGACGAATTCGGCGGCAATGTACAATTGACCAGGCTTTTGCTTGCGACCCACCAACTTCAGCAGATGCGGGCTGTTCACGCGCCGAAGCACCCATTCCTCCAGCATGAATTGCTTCAGGTAGGCTGCGTCGTCGCGCAGGTCGACCGACGGTACTTTGATGGCGACTAGTCTCTCTGTCTCGATGTCGGCGGCCAAATAGACGTGGCTGCGGCTGCTTGCATGCAGTTCGCGCAGGATACGGTAGCCTTCGAACACCGTTCCGGCTTCCAGCAGCGGCGCCGGCGCAAGCGCGTGCAAATCCCCGAGCACGTCCTCCGTATCACCGTCGGGCACGTCATCGACCCTGACGATTTGCACCGTGAGGTTATCGGGACTTCCGTTCCGATGGGCTTCGGCCACGATAGCGCGCGCCGCACCGTCGAGATCGTCTGCATGATTGCGGATCGCGTCGGAGACGAACCTTTCGGCAACATGATCGTAAGCGCCGTCCGTTGCGAGCACGAGAACGTCGCCCGGTGCGACCGCGATACCATGGTAATCGATTTCAACCTGTGCATTCACGCCCAGCGCGCGGCCCAGATAGGATTCGTCCGGTGCCAGCGCGACGCGATGATCGATAGTCAATTGCTCGAGCCCCGATCCATTGACGCGGTAGACGCGCGCATCGCCGATATGAAAAATGTGGGCTGTCGTCGACTTGATGACGACAACGCTCAAGGTGCAGACGTAACCCTTATCTTTGTCGTAGCGGCCCGCACTGCGCCTGGTCTGCGCATAAAGCCATGAATTCGTCGCGGCGATGACGCGTTGCGCCGACGTCTTCACCGACCACGTGTCCGAGGTGCAGTAATAATCTTCCAGGAATGTCTTGATGGCCGCTTCGCTCGCAAGCCGGCTGACCATGCTGCTGCTGATCCCGTCAGCCAGCGCAATCGCGACACCTTTCGAGCCGAGCAGCGGCTGCCGCGGGATGATCGCGCCGTAGAAATCCTGGTTTGCCTGCTTGCGGCCAGCTTCCGAGCATTGCCCGATGCAGACTTTGAGCTGACGTGGCATGGCTCGTTGCGGTGAATCGGGTGAGGCCCAGCCCGCAGTGGCTGGGCCTCCAGGATAGCAGTTCGGCTCAGCCGGGCGCACCGATTACGCGGCCTTCAGGTACCGCACGTCGCGCTTCACCGCCGTACGGACATGCGTCGCGTAGAGCGTGAGGCCGGTGAAGGCAAGGCCACCGACAATGTTGCCGAGCACGGTCGGAATCTCGTTCCAGACGAGATAGTCGACGATCGAAAACGGCGCGTGCAGCATCAGTCCTGCCGGAAACAAAAACATGTTCACGACCGAATGCTCGAAGACCATATAGAAGAACACGAGGATCGGCATCCACATCGCGATCACCTTGCCCGGCACCGTTGTCGAAATCATCGCGCCGACCACGCCCGTCGACACCATCCAGTTACACAGCATGCCGCGCATAAAGAGCGTGGCCATGCCCATCGCGCCGTGCGCGGCGTAGCCAAGGGTCCGGCTCTCACCGATGTTTCCGATCACCGTCCCGACTTTGTCGGGCGCCTGCGTAAAGCCGAATGTCGTTACGAAAGCCATCATGAAGGCGACGGTCAAAGCGCCGGCGAAGTTGCCCACAAAGACCAGGCTCCAGTTTCTCAAAACGCTGGCGAGAGTGATGCCGGGCCGCTTGTCGAGCCATGCCAATGGCGAAAGCACGAACACGCCGGTCAACAGATCGAACCCCAGGAGATAGAGCATGCAGAAGCCGACCGGGAACAGCAGCGCTCCGACGAGCGGCTGTCCGGTGTTCACGTTGATGGTGACAGCAAACCAAGCGGCCAACCCAAGAATGGCACCTGCCATGTAGGCCCGAATGACGGTATCGCGGGTGGACATCAACATTTTTGCTTCGCCCGCGTCCACCATCTTGGTGACGAATTCCGAGGGCACGAGATAAGCCACGGCAGCTCTCCTTTTTTACTGTTGTGCAATTCGAACGGCGCGAAGCAACCTGCATGCCAAGGTCGCCGGGCGTCGACGGCAGGTGCTCGTTTTCGCGGCAAAATTGACAATTCGGGGCGGGATCGGCGCGTCGGGGCTGCGCGGCCCGCACGCGGCACAGCCACTTTTTTGTGCATTGCACCAAAGTTCGGCAACATGTTGCACATAGAGACGGCATGACAGTTCTGCAGGCCGAAATACATAAGCTATTGCAATGACTTAATGCATGGCACGCTGATTGCTGCGTTGGCTTTGACAAACGTATCGAGCGGAGCCGCCTGAAGGCATGACGGTCGAAGTCGAGATTCATAGCGGAGACACGAGCGAGAGGACGGCCGGCGACTTCAGTGGCGAACAGAAGCGCTACCTGGAGGGCTTTGTCGCTGGAATCCAAATTGCAAAGGCTGCGAAAAGCATTTCGAGTGGCCTCGGCGGCGCTCAGCCGCCTTCAGAGCCGATCGGTCCTGACGCTGCGGCCTTGAAGGCGCAGGATCGCGCGCTCGCCGCGGGCGGCAAGCTTTCGGACCCGGAAAAATTCAAACGCGAGCAGCATCCTTTCGACGCATACACCCGCCTGAAGGCACAGGCGGCAAATAACGAGTATCCGAAAGCGCCGGACAATTTCCGCTGGCGATATTTCGGTCTGTTCTACGTCGCGCCCAACCAGAACTCCTACATGTGCCGTTTGCGGATCCCGAACGGCATTCTCAAGGCGCATCAGTTCGCGGGGCTAGCCGATCTCGCCGAAACCTACGGAGGCGGCTACGCGCATGTGACGACGCGCGCGAACCTGCAGATTCGTGAGATCGATGCAAAGAATGCGGTGACGCTCGTCGAGGCCGTTCAGGATCTCGGTCTGTGCTCCCGCGGTTCAGGCGCTGACAATATCCGCAACGTGACCGGCACTCCGACGGCCGGTATCGACCCCCAGGAATTGACCGACACGCGCCCATATGCGCGCGAGTGGCACTTCCATATTCTCAACGATCGGTCGCTCTACGGCTTGCCGCGTAAATTCAACGTCGCGTTCGACGGCGCAGGCTCCATTCCAGCGCTGGAGGACACCAACGACATCGGCTTTCAGGCCGTGCAGGTGAACGAGGGCTTCGATCTCGCGCCGGGCGTCTGGTTCAAGCTTTGCCTCGGCGGCATCACGGGCCATTTCGATTTTGCGCGCGACACGGGCGTGCTGGTGAAGCCTGCGGATGCCTGCAAGGTCGCGGATGCTGTGGTGCGCGTATTCATCGACCACGGCAACCGCACCGACCGCAACAAGGCGCGGCTCAAATATGTGCTCGACACGATGGGCGTCGATAAATTCGTCGGCCTCGTTGAGGAAAAGTTCGGTCGAAAATTCGATCGGGCAGTACCGGGCGCCGTCGCGCCGCGTCCGGAGTTCAGTCGCAATGCGCATATCGGCGTGCACCGGCAGAAGCAGGACGGGCTGAACTGGATCGGCGTCGTCGTGCCGGTGGGACGACTCACAGTAGCTCAAATGCGCGGCCTGGCCGCAATAGCGCGTGACCTCGGCGATGGCGATGTTCGTCTTACTGTTTGGCAGAACTTGCTCATTCCCGGCGTTGCAACCGCGAATGTTGCGGCCGCGCAAGAGCGCATCGCGACGCTCGGCCTGTCGACGGAAACCAACGCGATCCGCTCCGGCCTTGTCGCCTGCACCGGCAACACGGGATGCAAATTCGCCGCGTCCGATACCAAGCGGCACGCGGAGGAGATCGCACGCTGGTGCGAGGAGCGCGTCGCGCTCGACACGCCTGTGAACATTCACCTGACCGGATGTCATCATTCCTGTGCGCAGCACGCGATCAGCGAAATCGGGCTTCTTGCCTGCAAGGTGCAGCCGACCGACGACGCCGATCCGGTCGAGGGCTATCACATTCTCATCGGCGGCGGCTTCGGCCCGCAGGCCGCGATTGGCCGCGAGTTGTTTCGCGACATCACGGCGGACGACGCTCCCACCACGGTCGCACGTATTTTGCAAGCCTATCTCGCGCACCGCGCCGGACCTGATGAGAGCTTTCTCGCGTTTGCGCGTCGGCACGAGATCGAAGAATTCAGGGCCATGACACAGGTCGAGGCGGTCGCATGAGCATGATCCCGCGACCGCCGATCCCGTCCTTCATCCCAGAATCGGCGCCGTTCACGCCGGAGCAGCGCACCTGGCTCAACGGCCTGTTCGCCGGCCTGTTCGGGCTGCAAGAGAGCGTCACGCCGGTTTCCGTGGCGGAGGCTGCGAAGCTGCTTCCGGATTTGAATATACCCGCCGTGGATGCGCGCGGGCCGGAAACCGACGATGCGGCCCCATGGCACGATCCCACGATTCCGCTAGCCGAACGCATGGTGCTCGCCAAGGGCAAGCCGCTGGCGCGGCGCTTCATGGCCGCGATGGCGCAGCAGGACTGCGGCCAGTGCAGCTACAATTGTAAAGACTACGCGGATGCGCTGTTTGCGAAGTCTGAGAAGCGACTCAACCTCTGCGTACCGGGAGGCAAGGACACCTCCCGCATGCTCAAGCAGCTTTACGCCGAGATCGATGGCACGCCGACGCAACCCGCCGCCGAGATCAAGCCGGCGGCCGTCGCTGCAGCGGGCACATCTCGCGACAATCCGGTCTACGCGACCTTTCTTTCACGCCAACGGCTGAACAAGCCTGGCTCCGAGAAGGAGACGTGGCATATCGATATCGATCTGAACGAAACGGAACTCGCATACCAGGTCGGCGATTCATTCGGCATATTCCCGGCCAACGATCCGGCGCTGGTCGAGGCCGTCTTGGAAGCGCTCGGCGCGCCGGCAGATTTTCCGATCGGCGAGCGGACACTGCGCGAGGTGGTAACCGACGGCGTTTCCCTCTCGCCTGCGCCGGACATGCTGTTCCAGCTCATCTCGTTCATCACCGGCCGCGAGCGGAAACAAAAGGCGAAGTCGCTAGCCGAAGGAAAGGACCCGGACGGGGATGCGGCGACCCTAGACGTGCTCGCAGCGCTGCAGAAGTTTCGCGGTATCCGGCCCGATCCGGAAGCCTTCATCGAGTCGCTCGATCCGCTGCAGCCCCGAGTCTATTCGATCTCATCTTCGCCCAAGGCGCACGGCACCACCCTGTCGCTGACGGTCGATGCGGTCCGATATCAAATCGCGAATCGCACGCGGCTGGGCGTCTGCTCGACGTGGCTCGGCGGACGCGTACGGCCCGACGACAAGATCAGGGTGTATGTGCAAAAGGCTCAGCATTTCGCCCTGCCGGACTACCCCACCAAGCCGATCATTATGATCGGACCGGGCACGGGGATTGCGCCGTTCCGCGCCTTTTTGCATGAGCGCGACGCGACCAAAGCGCCCGGCCGCAACTGGCTGTTCTTCGGCCATCAACGCCGTGACTACGATTTCTTCTACGAAGATGAACTCACGGCGATGCGCGCCTCTGGCCTGCTCACGCGTCTCACGCTGGCCTGGTCACGCGACGCGAAAGAGAAAATCTACGTGCATCACCGCATGCGCGAAGTCGGCCGCGACATCTGGGCATGGCTCAACGATGGCGCATACGTCTACGTGTGCGGCGACGCGTTGCGCATGGCGAAGGACGTCGAGACGGCGTTGACGGACATCATTGCGCAGCACGGCGGCTGCACGCCGGAGCGGGCGAAAGAATTCGTCGCGGATATGAAAAGTAAAGGCCGCTATCAAGCGGACGTGTACTGATCGGAAAGGCTCGCATTTGACCGTACACCGCACCCCGTCCGAGATGCCGTCCGGGCGCATGGCGCCGCTGGCGAGACTTCCCATCTTCCTCGCGCTGGAAGGACGGCGCACGGTGCTGGCCGGCGGCAGCGCGGCGGCCGCATGGAAAGCAGAGTTGCTGTCTGCCGCGGGTGCGCGGGTCGACGTGTATGCAGCAGACATGTCCGAGGAGATACGCGCCCTCGCGGTCGATCCGCCGCGCGGCTCCGTCGCCCTGCATGCGCGCCCGTGGATGGCCGCCGATTTAACCGGCGCCGCGGTCGCGGTCGGCACGTTCGAGAACGACAGCGACGCAGCGCTCTTCGTGCAGGCCGCCCGCCATGCCGGCGTTCCGGTCAACGTGATCGACAAGCCGCTGTTCTGCGATTTCGCCTTCGGTGCGATCGTCAACCGTTCGCCGCTGGTGATCGGCATTTCCACGGACGGTGCGGCGCCAGTGTTCGCGCAAGCCATCCGTGCAAAACTCGAAGCGATGCTGCCCAAGGCCTTCGCTGCCTGGGCAGCCGCAGCGCAGTCCTGGCGAACCACCCTGAAGGAACGCGGGCTGAACTTCTCCGCCCGTCGAATGTTCTGGCAGCGCTTCAGCACTCACGCGATGACGAATCCGCAGCGCGCGCCGACGGAAAACGACTTCGATCGCCTTCTCGGCGATGTAACGAATGCAAACGAGCACGCGTTGAAAGGCTCCGTCATCTTGGTCGGTGCCGGGCCGGGCGATCCCGAGTTGCTGACCTTGCGCGCGGTGCGCGCGCTGCAGTCCGCCGACGTGATCCTGTTTGACGATCTCGTCTCGCGCGACATTCTCGATTTCTCACGGCGCGAAGCGCGCAAGATGCTGGTCGGAAAAACCGGCTTCGAACCGTCCTGCCGGCAAAACGACATCAACCAGCTCATGGTCGGTCTCGCGAAGCGGGGCAAACGCGTCGTGCGGCTCAAAGGGGGCGATCCGATGATCTTCGCCCGCGCCGCCGAAGAAATCGAAGCCTGCAGGTCCGCTGGGATCGACGTCGATGTCGTACCTGGCATCAGCGCGGCGCAAGGAGCCGCGGCCACATTGCGACTTCCTTTGACCCTGCGCGGACGTACGCGGCGGCTGCAATATGTGACCGCGCATTCCCGCGAAGACAGACCGGCGGATCTGGACTGGAAGAGCTTGGCGGACCCTGCGACCACAACGGCGGTGTACATGCCCAGGCGCGCCCTTGCCGAATTGATCGACGCGGCACTCGCGCATGGGCTCGCGCCAGAAACTCCGGCGATCGCGATTGCAAGCGCGACGCGGCCGGACCAGCGCAGCGTGAGAGCGGAAGTGCGCGATCTCGTGGCGCAGATCGAACAGGCCAATCTCGAAGGTCCGCTGCTCGTGCTGCTGAATGCGAGCGGAGGGGCCGCTCAACCTGCTACTAGGCTCAATACCGGCGTAAACGCAATTGGCTGACTGGGGCTGACGGAGAAAGAGGAACCAGATTCGAGCCATCCTCCGCACACTGCATCGTCCCCGAAGCCGGGAATTTCACACTTCGTACCTATAGAATAAGCTCTCGAGCCGCCAGCACTCGGACGGGAAGTCGGCGTCTGCCCGAACGCACTGTCCGGACATCATGTCGCGAACCCACTATTAGGTTCTGACCAATCGCGGTAGTGAGGCTTCGGGCACCCCAACTAGCGTAGTCAGAAGCGCAAATAGCTGCCCCTCCGAAAACGGCTTATGTAGCAGCGGCACGTTCGCGTGACGAGGTTCGAGAGGACGGTCGAAACCGGTCACAATGGCTAACGGCGTGCCGCGCTCCATCAGAACGTCGATGATCTCGTCGGCACTGTCATGTCCAAGACGAAGGTCCACCAGCACGATATCGAAGTCGTAGCTGCTCAAAGCTGTCCGCGCTTCCGGTAGGTCGTAGACCACACCGGCGACTTGGAAGCCGAAGTCGCGGATCACCTCCTCAATCAGATGCGCGACCAAGGCCTGGTCTTCTATGATCAGAACACGTGCAGGACCTCTCCGCTTGCGCGCCACCCGGCGACGCAAGGACTGCAAACCTGCGGCAGCGGCAGGTCGTTGTTGCACTTTAGCCTCGCGACGGTAATAGACCGTTTTGGTTGGACCTCGGCAGCAATCCTAAAACAACCACAACTCGACTGTCAGGAAGATGACAGATTTTTGATCGCAGGTTGAACCAGCAGTCGCCCGTCGGACCACCAGTGCGTCGCGTTCAACTAGCTGCGGACGCGCGAGCCGTTGGCAAACCTCACCCACGGGCCGTTAAATGATCAGGTCGCAGGCCGTTCAACTGCCTCAGGATCGTCGATAAACACCTCATATCGGACGCGACACGCTGCAAGAAGGGCGAGGGGTGCGCCGAGCCCATGCCCAAAAACGGCGCCCAGGGTTGGGCAGTCGGTTTTCGCGATATGTTCGACGGGACAAGCAACAATCGAAGCGGCACTCTCTCGACCGGTCCGCTCGCAGGTGACGTTGTCAATTTCAACAATCAGTGGTTCGACACGCTCACCCACGCGGCAGCCGCGTTCGGCTCGTTTTGATTATCTCGAGAAGTGCGCTGGTGCAGCTTATCCGGCTTAGTCACAAGCAGACTAAATCCGTAGGCTCATTCACGTCAGCTTAGGGCCAAAGGCCAGGCCTGAAAACATCAAGCGATGTGCGAACAAGGCACATGAACGGCCTCGATACCAATCGCGGGCTATTCACGGCGGCCGCCGCCGTCGCCAATAATGGCCAGCTTATTCGATCTGATTGGCTAATTCTGTCCTCGCGGCCAGCACTTTCTTTTTGCATACTCCCGTTTTCAAACACCAGCAATGATCTCGCCCATGGCCGAAGAACAGTCGAATGCAGAACGGCAAATCACGGCGCGAGCGCTCCTGGTCAGCGAACGAATTGATACCCAGGGGTTGGAGCGAGACGATGTGCTATCCGCCCTGCCTCTTGCGTTTAGAGTGGGCGAGTCGGGAATAGTTGTGCTCTTTCGTTTCGGCGTTGTGGTCCTGTTTGGGATGTCGCCCATGCAGGAAGAAGAAGTGATCCGCAGCCTGGACGGGCGCGTCATTGCTCCGTACGGCAGCAGGGAGCAGGAAACGGCACAAATCCAATTACTGCCCGTAGGGGACGACCAGATTCTTCCGACGGGGGTTATTACGCTTCGCCGATTGACAACCGAGCACGTCTTGCTGATCGCTGACGCCCTGGCGACGACGGTGATCCTCGCGCACGATGAACGCAGCGTTTCCGCCGTCTTCGATAAGATCGAACCGCTCGCGCGTCGTTTAGCTGAAATCGGCAGAACACCTACTCGCAGAAGAGAAATCATTCGTCTGATCGGGAATGCACTGCTCGTGCAGCAGCGCATTTCGGGTCTTGTGGCCGTGGAAGAGAAGCCAGACGTGCTATGGGAACGCCCGGCACTGGAGCGCTTTTACGCAAGGCTTGAGGACGAATACGAACTCAAGGAACGCGCGGACATCCTCACCCGGAAGCTTTCAGTCGTTTCTGATAGCGCAAAGGTCTTGTCCGATCTGATCGATACACAGCGGTCGCTGCGCCTCGAGACGATGATCGTAGCATTGATCGTGGTCGAAATTCTTATAGCGGTTTTGCAGTTTTTGGCGCACTAGTCGAACTCCCCCGAACGCCTCTCCGATTCGCTCGAGTTTGGGCTGCCGATTTCTGCCCTTAGGCCTCCGCTAGGTTTCTGGCCCGTCTCGACCCGCTGCGGTGCTTTGCTCACGTGAACCTCCTAGCGCCGCTTCTTCACCACCCGTTTCACGCGCCTTACGCTCTCTGCAACAATCTCGCCTTTTGGTGGAACGATCGGCAGGAGTACAAAATTCTCCCGACCGCCATCGAGATGCAGTGTGGTGCGTCCACCGTAGATCGCGATCGGCCTATCCCGCGGATCGTTGTGCAGAAACGGCCCGCAACCGGTGAACTCGTTTTTCATGTTCGACAATCGCCCGCCTGAGCCGCCCGGATAGACATAATCGCAGCCGCGCACGGAGAGTGCGACGCGGCAGCCCTTCGGCACCACAATCGAGGTTGGTACCACTTCGATATCGAGTTCATACACCTCGCCCGGCTTCAGCGGCTGCTTCTCGTCATGCGAGTGATAGGGCCGGAAGGGCAGCGCCAATTCTTTGTCGAGTTTACGGTGTGAGGCGCGCAGCCAGCCCTGCCCGATCGGCGTGTGCGGATCGAGCGCGCCCTGGAAAACGACCTCGTTCAGGTCCGGCGAGAACACGCGCAGCACGACGAAGATGTCGGCGTCGTCCGTCGAGGAGGACACGTGAAGCTTCACTGCGACAGGCCCGGTTATCTCCGTTTCCTCCACGAGCGGTTCGGTAAGGAAGGTCACGCCGTGGCCAAGCGCGTCGAAGGTCACGCGCACGTCCTGCTTCGACGCATCCGCGCTCAGCGCACGGCCGTCGCCTATGAGATGAAATTTCGTCCATTGCGTGCGCGGGATGGGCCAGGCCTCCTCGTGCCGAAGCACGAAGCGCTCGCCGGGATGACGCACGTTGAGTTGCACGCGCGGCTGCTTGTTCCAGCCGTTCTTCTCACCTTTGAGGAAGTAGCCGAAGAAGCGTTTCTGCAGACCAACACCGTAATCGGTATAGTAATGCGTCCAGTGCTCGACGCCATGCACCTCGAGCCATTTCTGCTTGGAGGCGGCGCGGAAGAAGCCCTCGAAATTGCCGCGCGGATGCAGCGGCTGTCCGCCCCAGTTCGCCGCCGACAGGATCGGCACGGTCACGCGCGACCAGTCCGGCGCCATCGCCTTGTAGTAATCGTCATCGAGCGGATGCGCGATATAGGTCTTGCCGAGATCGTAGCGGTTCGCCCCCATCTCTTCTTCGCCGAGCGTTTCGGGGCCGGAAACCCAATCGCCGTTCATGCGACTGCGATGTCCGCGGGTGCCGAGACCGTACTGCACGGTCTTGACCTGCATGTCGTACCAATTCTGCGCGAAGGTCGAATAGAGACCGCCGTTGTGGCTTAGCTCGCGATAGAAGTCGGCGAAGCCTTCCCACACGCAAATGGCGGCGAGGTGCTTCGGCTGCAGGCTCGCGACCTGCCACTGATTGATAGCGTAATAGGAGATGCCGGAAAGACCGACCTTGCCGTTCGACCACGGCTGCTTGCCGGCCCATTCGATACAGTTGGCAAAGTCCTTTGTTTCGCGCGGCGACCAATGCTCGACGTAGCCCGGCGAGCGGCCGCAGCCGCGGGAATCGACCCGCACTACGGCATAGCCTTCCGGCACCCATTTCTCCGGATCGCACACTTCCCAGCTCTGGTACTTGTTCGACGAGCCGGCCATCACGTCCGGATGTTTCTCCGTCATCCGGTCCCAGGCGGTCTTGTAGCCGTCTTCGAAATGCAGCCATTTTCCGTAAGGGCCGTGGCTGAGCAGCGCGGGATAACGGCCCTTCTTGATCGGCCGAAAGACGTCGCAGCGCAGCACCACGCCATCGTCCATCTCGATCGGCATGTCCCAATCAATGCACATGCCATCGCGGACCTCGCTGACCTCACGGTAGCTCATGATTACATGCTCCCCCGATGTGATGCGCGTGTGTTACTTCTTTGGAACGACCGGCAGCAGCAGAAATGCTTGACGGCCGGGGCCCATGCGCAACGTCACGTCTCCGCCAAACACCGTCGGTGGGCGGTCGCGCGGGTCGTCGTGCGTGAACGGGCCGACGCCGGTCCATACCTTGCCGAGGGTCTCGACGCCTTCGCCCGGCTCGCCCGGGAAGACGTAATCCTTGCCACGCACCGACAACGCGATTCGATGCCCCTTCGGAACGGCGATGCAGGTCGGCCAGACCTCGACGTCGACCTCGTAAGTCTCGCCGGGGTCAAGTTTCTGCTCCTCGTCGTGCGTGTGATACGGCCGGTAAGGCAGCGTCAGCTTCGGATCGAGCTTGCGGTGCGAGCAGCGCAACCAGCCTTGCGCAATCGGCGTATGCGCATCGAGCGCGCCCTGGAAGGTGACTTCCTTCAGGTCCGGCGTGAACACGCGCACCACTAGGAACAGGTCGGCGTCTTCCGTCGCCGATGAGACCCACAGCTTGGCGGCGATCGGCCCGGTAATTTCGGTGTCCTGCTCGAGCGGAGCGGTGAGAAATGTGACTCCGTCGCCGAGACCAGCATAGGTGATCTCTCCCGCCTCGCGCTGCGGCGTCTGCGACATCCGCATGCCGTCTGGATGCAAATAGAACTTGGTCCACTGCGTGCGCGCGAGCGGCCATTCGCGCTCGTGCCGCTCGACGAACG
>Ga0207806_1000009_pt1 | contig 37883 bp, 39 predicted proteins | sample LuqExpMetageno72_FD_187829 | JGI IMG/M metagenome (GOLD analysis project Ga0207806, IMG submission 187829) | Tropical forest soil microbial communities from Luquillo Experimental Forest, Puerto Rico - Sample 72 (SPAdes) | ecosystem: Environmental > Terrestrial > Soil > Tropical forest ...
AACGACGCCATAGTTCGGGTGATCGGCCGCAATTCGTGACTGGCTGTCTCATCGTCCTGTCTCTAAGGGACGGATGTTCGGGGGCACCTTGGAGGTGCCAATGTCGATCCTGCTGGCTAAGTGCCCACAATGTCGCACCGAGGTAGACACAGGTATTTCGGCCGACGTTTGCACTATGCGTAAGCTTGGGCCTTGGGTACAGGTCCTCGTCTTGTGCGATGAGTGCCGCGCCTACCAGAAGATGATGGTGCGTGAGCTGTATTTCGCGGATAGCCCGAACGTGGTGGCGGCGTAGCCATTCAGCCTAACGACGACGCCTAGTGATCTGTGCAGCGTCGCGTATGCACAGCACATGTCTCGTTACCAAGACCAGCTCACCGCGAAGCGTGCCTGAACTGCCGCACGGCGGGAAGAATGGTCACCCACATTTTCGAGATCTGGTCTCCAAGGCAGATGTGTCCTAAGCGGGAGCCGACCAGCGCATATGTGGACCACTGCTTGCGTCGGAGGCCAACCGTCCTGATACGACGCGAATATACAAAGTACAAACGCGCGTCTGAAAACGTCAAAGATTTCAATGGGTCAAGCGGACGAACGCAAATCCTGCTACTCCGGCCATTTTTCCCGCATTCCAGCATGGTACTATCACCATAACCGCATCTTGTGCGGGCGCCCTGCTGCAACGTAACGTTCCCCGACGAAAAGAACACAGGGACCGAACGCACGTCGGCCCAGCGAGGGAAACGTCTATGCTCAAGCTTGCCGCGCGCCTGGCGCTCGCCGCCGCCTGCCTTATGCCGCTCGCCATTTCGGCCAGCGCCGCCGATTACCCGACACGCCAGCCGCACATCATCGTCGGCTATCCGCCGGGTGGTTCGACCGACATCGTTGCCCGGCTGATCGCCAATTGGCTGTCCAAGCGCCTCGGCCAGACATTTATCGTCGAGAACCGCGCCGGCGCGGGTAATAATCTCGGCACCGAGGCGGTCGTGCGCGCGAAGCCCGACGGCTACACGCTGCTTCTCGTCAATCCCGCCAACACGATCAACGCTTCGCTCTACAAGCACCTCAATTTCAACTTTCTCAACGACATCGATCCGGTCGGCAATGTCGTGCGGGTGCCGAACATCATGGAAGTGAACCCCGAGGTGCCGGCGAAGACCGTCGCCGAGTTCATTGCTTATGCGAAAGAGCATCCGGGCAAGATCAACATGGCCTCGTCCGGCAACGGCACATCGATTCATCTCTCCGGCGAACTCTTCATGATGATGACCGGCGTGAAGATGACGCACGTCCCGTACAAGGGCTCGGCCCCGGCGCTGGTTGATCTGTTGGCAAACCAAGTGCAGGTGATGTTCGACAACCTGCCGTCGTCGATCGGCCACATCAAAGTGGGCAAGCTACGTCCGCTTGCGGTCACCACCGACCAGCGCTCGCCCGAACTACCGGACGTGCCGACGGTCGCCGAGACCGTATCCGGCTACGAGGCGAGCGCGTTTTTCGGGTTCGGCGTGACGCACGGGACTCCGAAGGAAATCGTCGAGCTCCTGAACAAGGAGATTAACCTCGCACTCAAGGACCCCGACATCCAGGCGCGTATCAAGGATATCGGCGGCATTCCCGCACCAGGGACGCCCGAAGACTTCGGTACCTTCCTCAAAAACGAGACGTTGAAGTGGGAGAAGGTCGTCCGCACCGCCAATGTGAGCATCGAGTAGCAAGCTCTTCTGAGTTGCGCATTGCCGGTCCGCGGTGTTGCCGTGCGGCCGGCAATGAATTTTAAGGTCTGCGATTGAATTCGCTTGCGGAGGAAAACCAGATGCCGCGCAAATCCGCACAAGACCTACGCAGCCGGCGCTGGCTTGGCGTCGACGATCTGCGCGCGTTCGGACATCGCGCGCGGCTGCGCCAGGGCGGCTTCGATGCCGCCGACTGGCAGGGCAAGCCCGTCATCGGCATCATCAACACCTGGAGCGATATCAATTTCTGTCACACGCATCTGCGCTCGCGCGCCGAAGACGTGAAGCGTGGCATCTGGGAGGCGGGCGGCTTCCCGGTCGAACTGCCGGCGATGTCGCTCTCCGAGCCGTTTGTGAAGCCCTCGACCATGCTCTACCGCAATCTGCTCGCGATGGAGACGGAGGAACTGCTGCGCAGCCATCCGATCGACGGCGCGGTGCTGCTCGGCGGCTGCGACAAGACCACGCCCGCGCTGATCATGGGCGCGATCAGCATGGGCATCCCGTCGATCTTCGTGCCGGCGGGGCCGCAACTGCGCGGCAATTGGCGAGGGCAGCATCTGGGCTCGGGCTCGGACGCCTGGAAATACTGGGACGAGCGTCGCGCCGGACGCATTAGCGAGGCGGAGTGGGCCGAGCTCGAAGGCAGCATCGCGCGCTCGTTCGGCACCTGCATGGTGATGGGCACGGCGGCGACGATGATGGCGATCGCCGAGGCGCTCGGACTTTCATTGCCCGGTGCCTCATCCATTCCGGCGTCCGACTCGGCGCATCCGCGCATGTGCTCCGCAGCCGGGCGCCGGATCGTGGAGATGGTCTGGGACGACCTGACGCCGCAGCGCATTCTCACGCCCGCCGGCTTCGACAATGCGATCCGCGTGCACATGGCGATGGGCGGGTCGACCAACGCCATCATCCATGTTGTCGCGATGGCGCGGCGGGCGGGGCTCAAGCTTGACATGGCGCGCTTCGACGAGATTTCGCGCGAGGCGCCGGTGATCGCCAACATCCGCCCGTCTGGCTCGCTGCTGATGGAGGATTTCTACTACGCGGGCGGTTTGCGCGGCCTGATGCATGAATTGCGCGAGATGCTCGATCTCGACTGCCTTACCATCACCGGCAAGACGTTGGGCGAAAACATCGCCCGCGCACAGGTGTACGCGCCGGATGTGATCCGGTCATTGTCAAATCCGATCTCGAGCGCTTCGGCCACGGCCGTGCTGACCGGCAATCTCGCGCCGCGCGGCTGCGTGATGAAGCCGTCCGCCGCCGAGCCGCGCCTGCAGAAGCATCGCGGCAAGGTGATCGCATTCGAGGACTACAACGAGATGGCGCGCGAGGTGGAGCGCGAGGATCTCGACGTCTCGCCCGACCACATTCTGGTGCTGAAGAATGCCGGCCCGAAGGGCGGTCCCGGCATGCCGGAGTGGGGCATGTTGCCGATCCCGCGCAAACTGGTGAAGCAGGGCGTGCGCGATATGCTACGCATTTCCGACGCGCGCATGAGCGGGACGAGTTACGGCGCGTGCATTCTACACGTCGCGCCGGAAAGTTTCGTCGGCGGCCCGCTCGCTTTCGTGCATACGGGCGACGAAATCGAGGTCGACGTGCCGGCGCGCCGCATTCATCTACGCGTCTCCGACGAGGAGTTGGCACGCCGCCGCTCGGCGTGGACGCCGCCTGCACCGCGCTATCCACGCGGCTACGGCGCGCTTTATGCACAACATATCGGACAGGCCGATGAAGGGTGCGACTTCGATTTCCTCGCGCCTCTCGGTGCAATTCCGGAGCCCGAAATCCATTAGTGCGCGAGTCTTGAGTATTTCATTAGAACCGCTCCGAACTGCGGCCTTCGATCGCGCTGATTATAATATCTCCAATGTTCGCGCGTTCGTATTGACTTGAACACAGCGGTTCCCCGACAGTCGCGCCGTTACGCAATCCCGCGTGATCTCTATGCCGAGCCTTGAACTCGGAGCGTGAGGGGATAATGAGCGTTCGTTCTGTCGCACTCGCGGCCTGCGCTGCCGCGTGTGTTTTGGGAGCCTCGTCCGTCGCCGCATCGGCGCAATCGGCGGCCCCAAATTGGCGCGAAATTGAAACGAAGTACATCTTCGGCTTCACGGAAGGCTCCGGAGTCGGGCTTGAGGGCGAAAAGGAATTTTCTGTCGACACCGAAGCCCGGATCGGCAAGAGCGGGGGGCGCTATTTCGCAAGCGAAAGCAAACTGGAATTCGAATTCACGCCGAACCAGTACATCCAGCTTGAGTTCGGCCCGTTCGTCTCGGCGCACAGTATTTCAAATGTGCGCGATCTCGACGATCGGCAGCAGCTCGGACTCGGCGGTTTTTTCGGTGAAATTCGCGCAATGCTGCTCGAACGAGGGCCATCGTCGCCGCTCGCTTTGACTCTGTCAGCCGAGCCAGAATGGCGCCGCCTTGATGAAACGAGCGGTGAGCGCGTCAACAATGCCGAACTCGAGCTCAAGCTCGACGGCGATATCGAACTGATCCCGCGTCGCCTATACGCGGCCTTCAATTTGCTATTCGAACCGGAAGGGACGCATGATCCGGATCACGTCGGCGCTGGATGGGAGTTGGAATCAAAGGCCGGCGTCTCGGGCGCTTTGTCGTACCGCATTCTGCCTTCGCTCTTGATCGGCTTCGAAGCTTGGTACCTTCGGCACTATGACGGCGCCTGGTTAAATACCTTCACCGGTGATGCCGTCTACATCGGTCCGACACTTTACGTACAGATCGACCGCAAGATGTTCCTGGCGGCTTCTTGGAACACGCAAGTGACGGGCCGTGATGTCGAGTACCCGGACGATCGGCTGAACCTGTCGGAATTTTCCCGTCATCGCGCCAAACTCAAGCTGGCCGTCGAATTCTGATTGAGGAGAAAGATATGTTTTGGAAAAGTCTAGCAATGTCGGTCGTACTTGGCGCCGCGCTGGTGGCGGGGGCCCAGGCGCAGCAGGCGGTCACGCTCAGCGTCAGTGTAAGGAACCACCGCTTCGAGCCGACGCAATTGAGCGCGCCGGCGAACACGCCGATCGTCATCAATGTGAAGAACCTCGACTCCACGCAGATGGAATTCGAAAGCGTGAGCCTGCGCGTCGAGAAGGTTGTCGCCGGCAACGGCCAGGCTTCGGTCAGAATCCGTCCGCTCGCGCCAGGGCGCTACGAGTTCTACGACGACTTCAACCAGCAGGCGGAAGGCGCGCTGGTGGTGCACTAGCCCGCGGCCAGGGGCGTTGCGGAGGTCGGCGCGCGCCGGGGCGATCAGACGAAGTTGTGGCCGAAATCGGGTCTTGCACTGCGGCATTGACGTAAGGCGGTCGGTTTGTGCATGTGCGCGCCGCCATGGCTGAAGACATCCCGTTCAACAAAAAACTCGATCTTGTCCCCGATACCGTCGACGAGCCGGCGTCCGGTGTCCGGCGGGTGATGGCCAACAATCCCGGGCCGTTCACGTTCAAAGGCACGCTGAGCTATATCGTCGGCCGGGGAAAGGTCGCCATCGTCGACCCGGGTCCGGAGGACGCGGCGCATACGCAAGCGCTGCTTGACGCGGTGCGCGGCGAGACGGTCACGCACATTTTCGTCACGCATACGCATCGCGATCATTCGCCCGGTGTGCGCGCGCTGAAGGCGCAGACCGGCGCCACCGTCTATGCCGAAGGCCCGCATCGCGCCGCGCGGCCTTTGCATATCGGCGAGCATAATCCGCTCGATTCCAGCGGCGACCACGAGTTCATGGCGGACGTGAGATTGAAGGACGGCGAGTTGGTGGAGGGCGACGGCTGGGTGATCGAGGGCATCACCACGCCGGGCCACACCGCCAACCACATGGCGTTTGCGCTGCGCGGCAAGAATATTCTGTTCGCTGGCGATCACGTGATGGGGTGGTCGACGTCGATCGTGGCGCCGCCCGATGGCGCAATGAGCGATTACATGGCGTCATTGCACAAGCTCGCGCGGCGCGACGAGACGTTATATTTTCCAGGACACGGTCCGGCGATCCCGGACGCGAAGCGCTTTGTGAATTATTATATTCTGCACCGGCGGGCGCGCGAGGCGTCGATCCTGCACCGGCTGGGCAAAGGCGCAACCGACATCCCGACGATCGTGCGCGCGATCTATATCGGCATCGATCCGCGGCTGACCGGCGCCGCCGGATTGTCCGTGCTGGCGCACATGGAAGACCTGGTCGCGCGCGGCCTCGTCAAGACTGACGGCCCGACGGCGATCAATGGCGTCTATCGGGTGGCCGCGTAATCAGCGCCGCGGTGGACGCTTCGGCGGTGGTTTATCGGGCTGCTTTTCCTCCGTGCGCGGCTCGGGCAAATCGTTCGCCGCCTCCTCGATGTCACTCAGCAGCGCGCGAATGCGATTGGCATTCGTGCCGAAATCGGAAAGGCCGTAGCGCGAGGCGGACCGCACGTCGATGCGCGACCCGGCGCCGGTCGTGCTGACGCGCGCGACGATGTCGTCGCGGAAGCCCATGATCGGCGTGCGTGCGATAGCCTCGATCACGCCGGGGCGGGGGCCTGCGGGAGCCCGCGTGTCGAGCACCAGCCATTTGCGCGCAGTCACGATCTTCATTGCCACGTCGTAAGCTGTGCGGGCGGGCAGATCGAGCTGCAACGGGACGACGTCGGGATAGCCTTTCCGCTGCTGCTCGGCGAAGGAAGCCGGATAGTCGATGCGATCACGCGGCCGCAGGCGCGCGAGCACGTCGAAGCGCGGTGGATTGGCAAGATCGGTGCTGATGTCGTTGATCTGGGGCAGCTTGCGGGCGCTGACGGCGATGTAGGCAGGATAGGCGATCAGCGCGAGACCGAGGAATAGCCCGAGGAAGGCGCGGCCCAGCCCCGGCGCGCCGTTGATCCAGATGGCGACGAAGCTCGCGAAGGCGAGCAGGATGGCGGCGACCGCAAACACTAATGCTGCGCCGAAGGTGGCGACCGCCGGCGCGATCTCCAGAATCGCGGACCGAACGATGATGATGGACAGCACCGCGACCGCGGCGCCGAAGAACGCAAGCCGCGCCGACCATAAGGCCAGTGGCGAGGGCGGCTCTTCGATGAAGGTCCGGCGCAGCATGCCTATCCTTTACAGATCGCACGCAGCGAAGCCCAGTCCTCCGCGCCGAGAAATGCAGCGGCCTTGCCTGCCGACGCGAGCCGATTGATCGCCGCAATGCGGGCTGCCGTTTCCGGATGATCGCGCAGGATTTTCATGCCGGGCTCGGTCGCGCCGCCGATCTTGTTGAGAATTGTGCCGAGCGCACGGCCGTCACCACCCGCCTTCTGCATCAGCGCGACGCCATATACATCCGCCGCCGTTTCGACCTCGCGTGAATAGGAGGATTGCAGCACCGTGCGCGCCGCGATCACGACAGCGCCGCCGCCAATGAAGTCCCCGAGGATCATCCCGAGAAGAAAGGAGAGGCCAGCCTGCTGCAGCACCGCCCGTGTACCGTCGCGATGCGCGACATGGCCAATCTCATGCGCGAGAACGCCTGCGAGTTCGTCGGGCGTCGCGGATTTGTCGATCAGGCCTTCGAAGACGTAGATATGCCCGCCGGGGAGTGCGAAGGCGTTGCTCTCCGGCCGGCGCACGACCGTGAGCGTGAGCGGCGTGCCGAGCGCCGCCGCTCTTTCCAACGGCTGCTGCATGCGTGCCAGTGCCGATTGCGCGCCCGTGTTGCTCGTCCCACACTCGAAGCCAACGCCAAGCCGATGCGTGTCCAGCGTCTCGCGCACCTGCGCATCGACGGCGTTGCCGAGCTTGCGTTCGAGCGCGACCGGCACATAAGGCGTGAGCCGCGCCGCGGCCGCAGGAACGCCGATCCACGCAAGCAGCAGTAGCGAAAAGGTTGCGAGCACGCTCCAGCCGATCACGGCGATGCGCTGGCGCTTCTGCAGTCCGCCGCTGCGGTCGATCTGCAGGGCTCGCGCATCGATCGCGGCGGCGAGCGCATCGTCGGCGATCTCCAGCCGTTCGAGCCGCGCATTGTTGCGCTTGCCGAGCCGGAGCACGTTGGCCGGCGCATTCAAGCTCTGGATCTCCGAATAGGCCCATTGCCCGAGCAATCGTCCGTCCGTGTCTTCGAACTCGAGCCCGCTCACGGTCAGAGCGACGCGCACACGCCGTCGGACCGAGACGCGTCCGTCGAAATAGATCCCGTCGCCGGCGGCAGGAATTGCGGTATCACGCATCAGTATCCGCCCACGTTGAGTGCATCGGCGAGTCCTTCGCTCAGCGACGAACCGGTCCGCGTGCCTGCTTCGACCTTGTCGAGCATCTCCACCCCGCTAAGCTGCAGTGCATCGACACCGAGCTGCCAAAGCGAGAGCAGCACCGTCGCGCGATAGATGGTTGAATAGCCGAGCGCCGCGACCACGTAGCCGGCGAGTGCAATTGCTGTGCCGGCGAGTTCGGCGCCGTCGGGGACCGACAATGCAGCAACTGCGATCCCAAGTACGAGTGAAACAGCGCCGAGCAAGGCGGTGAACAGCAGAGCATACCAGAGAAAGCGCATGTAGGCGCGGTAGACGTCTCGAATGCGGAGCTTGGACCGCGCGCTCAATTCGCCGAAGCGCAAGCCCGAGCACCACCAGCGCAGCACCATGCTCTGAAATACCGGATAGAGTAGGGAGGCCATCCCGATCGCGACTGCAAGCATCAAGAGAGAGAATGCAATCGCCGCGCCGAAGCCTGGGCTTGCACCTTCGACGCGAGCCATCACGTTGTCGCTGCCTTGGCCCAGTGCATTGACGACGCCGTCCCAGTCGACCGCGCCGACCAAAGCGCTTATGGCGGCGGCAATGGGCCCCATAGTCAGCAACCACAGCGGCAGCCCTCGAAAAAATAGGCGCCACCCGTCGCCGGCAAAACGGCCTGGCTGATTGCCGTAATAGGTGTTGCGCATTTTGTAGCGCTCGAGGCTGGCGACCTGGAACGGGTAGGCGAGTCCCAACGTCAGCGCCGTCACCACCCACCACGCCAGCGCGCGCAAAGCATAAAGCCAGGCTGAACCCGCCTGCGAGAAGCGCAGGCCGCGATAAATCGTGCGCGACAGCCGATAGCGGCGTGCGCGATAGATGGCATACTGCCCTAGAAATCCGAGCCCGACGAAGCCGATCAAGCCCGACCATTGGCCGATCGATCCGAGATCGAGCGCCGCAAGGAAGAAGCTCCCATAGATCGGGATTAGCACCGCGAGCGCAACCAGAAAGCCGAGCAGCAGCTCGAGCGGTGTGCCGCAATATTCTAATGTCTCGCCATCGATCTCGGTGTGGCACCAAAGAAAGCGGCGGATGTCGGTCATCAGCCAGAAGCGGTAGAGGCCGAGCGTCACGATGAGCAGCAGCGCCCCACGCGAAAGCAGGCGCCAATAGTCGCGCTTCGACCCAAGAAAGTGCGTGGCGCGGCCGGTCGTGTCGAGGCTGCTCATAGTCATAGCGATAGAGCCAAGCCTCAGGCCAAGCAATATTATTTCGGCCGAGCGGCTCGTTTCACGCGTCCGTGAGCGCGTGCTGCTGGAACTAAAGCGCTACGCGCGTTGCGAAACTTAACAGTCAAGGCGGCGTTGGTGGTCGAAGCGAGGTACGGGGATGACAATGACAAGGACTCTGCTGCTGCGATCTGTGGCCGTTGCGGCGTTTGCGGTGAGTGGATTGGGTTATGCGCAGGCTCAGGAGAGCGCGATCGACTTCATGCGCAATGAATATCAACGGCAACACAACGCTCGACAGACGCAACCGGCGAATCCCCAGCCGTTCGGCTCCATGTATGCGCGAGGCGATTGGAATTCGCCCGGCTACGATCGGAGAGGCTGGTCGGGTTACGCGGAATGGTCATCGCCGGGCGAGAACCCGGAGCGCGAGCGCCCGCGCGGGATGCCGCAGGCGCATGTCGATAATCCGGATTTCCTGAACTACACGCCGGACCGGCTGCAGACCAAATCGTTTGCGAAGGCGTGCGAATTCAACACCGACGCGGCGCCTGATGCAGCCCCCGCGCAGGATTTCGCGCAAGCCTGTGCGGCCACGCCGGCTGTCTCCGTCGCTGTCCAGCCCGAGGTCGGCGACACGCTGGTCTCTTATTATTCTGCGCATCCCCATTTCATCTGGATACAGGACGGCGGGATCGCGCCACGCGCATTAGCCGCAATCGCGGAATTGCGGGCTGCCGACAAATACGGGCTCGATCCGGCCGACTATCGCGTCGATGTTCCCCAGCTTCCGGATGATCGGGCCGCGCGCGCGCAGGCGTCGCTGCGGTTTGAATTCGCATTGTCCGCCAAAGCGCTCAACTATGTGCTGGACGCAACGCGTGGACGCGTCGACCCCAATCGCATCTCGGGCTATCATGACCTGCCGCGTAAGTCGGTCGATCTCAACGCTGCCCTTGACGAACTCGCTAGTAGCAGCGACGCGGCTTCGGCGCTCGCGGCACACAATCCGGACAACCCGCAATTCAAGGCGCTCGTGGCGGAGCTTGCGCGCTTGCGCGCCGAAGCGCCACAGGACCCCGCGCCTGCTCCCGCGCCGAAGTCCAAGCACAAGCACGCGGCAGCCAAACAGCCCAGCGAAAGCGAGAGCGCCAATAATAAAATCCAGAAGATCGAGCTTGCGTTGGAAGAATTGCGCTGGCTGCCGAGCAATTTGAGCAGCACCTATGTCTTGTTGAATCAGCCCGCGTTCGAGGTCAGCTTCGTCGAAGATGGAAAACCGAAGCTGAGCATGCGAGCTGTGGTGGGCAAGCCGACGGCGCAAACCTACTTCTTCGTCGATCATATCAAGGACATCGAGTACAACCCGTATTGGAACGTGCCGCGCTCGATCGTGATCAACGAGATGCTGCCGCGGCTCTACCGCAATCCGGGCTGGCTGAATCACCGCGGATACGAGGTCGCGAACGAACGCGGCCGTCAAATCGCGTCCAATTCGGTGAACTGGGCCGCGGTGGCGAGCGACAGAACGGCGGTTGAGGTGCGTCAGCCTCCGGGGGACCGCAACGCGCTCGGACGAGTGAAGATCGAATTCCCGAACAAGCACGCGATCTACATGCATGATACGCCCGAGAAGTCGCTGTTCAAGCACGAAATGCGCGCGCTGAGCCACGGCTGTGTACGTCTCGAGCACCCGCGCGAGATGGCCGCCGCGCTGCTCGGCACCTCGGTCGACTACATCGACAAGCGCATCGCGGCCAGGAACACCGAAAAGGAGTTCGTGAAGCGCGACATCCCCGTCTACCTTGTCTATTTCACCGCCTGGCCGGATGCCGAGGGCACGGTGCATTACTACGACGATGTCTACGACCGAGACGCGCATCTGAAAACGGCCCTGACCGAGACCGAGGTGGCGCGGACGGCTGAGTGACGACCTAATAGTCACCGTTCTCGAACGACGCGCGTAATCCCTCGCGGTAGGTCGGATAGCGCAATCGCACGCCGAGCGCCGTCTTCAATTTGATATTGTCGGCGCGACGGCATTCTTCATAAAAACTCAGCGCCATCGGAGTCATATTCCGCCGCGCCTCCTCGAACGGAATTTCCGGTGGGGGCGGAACGCCGAGCAATTCCGCCGCGAACACGATCGGATCGCCAGGCGGGGCCGGCTCGTCATCGGCGACGTTGAACACACCAGCAGCGCGGCGGCTGAATGCGGCGTCAATGGCTTGGGCAATGTCGGCGACATGAATGCGGTTGACTACCTGGCCCAGTTTTGCGATGCGCCGGGCTTCGCGGTGCTTGACCGCAGTGAGAGCGTTGCGCTGCGGTCCATAAATTCCAGCGAGCCGCAGAATTGCCAATTTCGCGCCTGCAGAATCCGCGGCCTGCTCCCATGCGCGTTCCGCCGCGAGCCGCGCTTGACTGCGCGCAAAATGCGGGTGGCATTCGGTCTCTTCCGTCACGATTGCGCCGTGCGCGTCGCCATAGACGCCTAGCGACGAGAGATAGACAATCTGCGAGCCGCGAGGTAGCGCGCCGGCGAAGTGCCGAAGCACCAGATCGCCGAGCCCGTCCGGCGGGATCGAGACGAGGATGCGACCCGCCGCGGTCAGTGACTTGCGCAGTGACGTATCGCCGGGCTCGAATTTGAACGTGCGCAGGCCGGCGACGTCGATCTGTGTTGAAGCGTCGCGGACCGTGCCGCAGGCCGGAGTGGCGCCCGTTTGCCGTAGATAATGCAGCGCCGAATAGCCAAGCCCGAAACAGAACAGCATCACTTCGACTCGAGCGGCATTGGCGTGATCTTCGCCAGTGGGCAGCGCAGGTGCCAGCACAAGCCTTCCGTGGCGCGATCGATCTCGACCTCGCCGCCGAGCGTCATGCGCGTCATCCGGTCCATCACCACCGTGCCGAAGCCGGAGCGCTCGCTTTCCGCCACGGGCGGCCCGCCTCGCTCTATCCAATCCATCGCAAACTGATCGCCCTGGGTGCGCCAGCGGATCGCCACGGTCCCCTTTTCCGAAGACAGCGCGCCATACTTGAACGCATTGGTCGAGAGTTCATGCAGCGTCATGCCGAGCGTCTGCGCGGCTGCGCCCGAGATCCGCAAAGACGGCCCGTCGATCGAAATGCGCGTGCCGGTCGGATCACCTACATGCGCGAGTTGCGACGAAACCAGCTCCGCCAGATCGACGCCTTGCCAGTCGTTGCTGACCAACAGATCGTGTGCGGCGGCGAGCGCGCGTATGCGCTCGGCAAAGCGCGTCTGGAAATCCTCCGCACCGGACGCGGCGGTGCTTCGCGCGATCGCCTGCACCACGCCGAGCATGTTCTTGGCGCGGTGGTTCACCTCCCGCAACAGCAAGCCGATCTTCTGTTCGAATGCGATGCGTTCGGTCATGTCGGTCGCGAGCACCATGACGCTTTGTGGCCGGCCGTCCGCGTCGCGGAGCAGTGAGACGAAGCGTCGCGACCAGCGTACGCTGCCGTCTTTACGAAGATAGCGGTTCGTGATTTCGAACGACGGAATTTCGCCGGCCACAAGCCTCCCGTTCTTCTCGAGCAAAGTCGACAGATCGTCGGGATGGATCAGTGAGCGCAAGTTGACGCCGCGTATTTCCTCTTCCGTATAGCCAAGCATTTTCGCAAAGACCGGATTGCACTGCTGGAATTCGCCGTCGAGTCCCACAAGCGCAATGCCGGTTGCGGCGTTCTCGAACAGGCCGCGGAAACGCTGCTCGCGTTCGCGCAGACTGTCGAGAACGCGCCGGATGTGCTCCTCGCCAGCACGTGCGCTCTCCTCGCTCCGCTTCTGCGTGGTGACGTCTTGGACGACCCCGATCAGGCGGATGAAGCGGCCGTCCGTAAATTCGGCCTGGCCGCGCGATGATAGCCACCGTTCCTCGCTGGTATCGCGGTGTTGAATGCGGAAGTCACATTCGTAATAGCCCTTGCCGTTTGGGTCGATCGCTGCGGAAAAGGCCTGGGCGTACCGTTTGCGATCATCCGGATGTACGCACGCAAGGAACAGGTCGGTCGTGGGCTCCTCTTCCGCCAGCATTCCAAACAGAGCCTTGGTCGTGCGGTCCCAGTGTTCCCGGGAGACTTGGTCGTAGCTCCACACACCGATTTGCGCCGCCGCGAGCGCGCGCGACAGCGTCCCCTCAAGTTCCCGGACGCTCACGCGGCCGGTCGTTGTGGCAGCTTGCACTTCGGTCGTAGTGCGCGTGTCCACTCGCGCTCCTCAGGCGATTCCTAGCGGCCTTACTAGCTAGGAAGCAAACCAGACCAGGTCCTTTCTAGCAACGGCGGAAGAGCGTGCGGCCGGTAGGGAGCGGGCGCGCCCTGGCGCGTTCGGACAGACGCGCCTTTTTGAAGTTCCTGATGCCCGTGCGGTCCCCGCCGAGTCGTGTTGCGCACGTGAGACGCTCGGAACGGCACCGACGCGGTCGGCGACCGTGTGTGCGTAATCCGTACCGCCGTCAGTGTCGCATGCGACTCTGCGGCGTGTGCTCGTCACCGCACTCAGCCTCGGTGTAGGACACCTGGCAGGGCGCCCACTCGTAGGTATCGAGTCGGTAGCGGCCATACGGGCGTTCCGCGACCTGTGCGAGGCTCATCCGATTCCCGCAGGCAGGACACAAGGGTGCGCGCTCGGGACGTCGGATGGAGAACTCTGAGGCCGATCGGCCGCGTACGGTTGGCGGCCTTAACTTTGACGTAGATCAAGGTCGCAGCCTCCCGCCGCCACAGATAGTTGTGCCGGAAACACGGGAGACTTCGGATATGGCCGTCCAGAACGAGCCCCTGCACGACATCGCGCATCTCGGCAGCGTCGAACTGCTAACGCCGAAACCCGACAAGAGCCTTTGGTATTTCCGTGACATCCTCGGTATGGAGCCTGTGCACGAGAGCGGCGGTTCTGTTTACCTGCGCGGCTATGGCGACTATGCGACCTCCACCTTGAAGCTCACGGCCGCGAAGAATGCGGGCGTGGGTTGCGTGTCGTGGCGCGCGACCAGCGCGCAGGCGCTCGAACGACGGGCGAGAGCACTCGAGGCCGCGGGCCTTGGTATCGGCTGGACGAATGGCGATTTCGGTCGCGGGCGATCTTATCGCTTCCACGACCCCGACGGGCATACGATGGAGATCTATTACGAGGAGCAGAAATTCGTCGCTCCACCGCAGCTCCATTCGACGTTAAAGAACCTGCCGCAGAAATATACCGCGCGTGGTGTGTGCGTGCGCCGCGTCGACCACCTTGCCCTACTGGCGAAGGACGTCGAGGCCAATCGCAAATTCGCTACCGATCTGCTCGGTTTCCAACTGCGCGAGCAGGTCCGCTACGACGAAGGCAAGACGGAAATCGGATCGTGGATGAGCCCGACCGCGATCCACCATCAACTCGCCTATGTCGTCGACGTAAGAGGCGCGCACGGTCGCCTGCATCATTTCTCGATGTGGGTCGACAGCCGGGACGACGTGTTGCGCGCGGCCGACATCCTCAAAGAGAACGGCATCTTCATCGAGGCCGGCCCCTCCAAGCACAACAACTCGCAAGGCTTCTACCTCTACAGCTACGAACCGGGCGGTAATCGCGTCGAAGTTTATTCCGGCAGCTTCCTTGTGACCGCGCCCGACTGGGAGCCGGTGACCTGGAACGAAGAAGAGCGGGGCACGGGCACGTATTGGGGTGCCACGTTGCCGGAAAGCTTCATCCAGTATGCGACTCCAAACGTGAAGGCCGACGGTCAGCCGGTGAAGACGCCCGAATTTCCAGTGTTTTTCTAGTGCTCTAGCCGGACGCGCAGCGCCGCCGAAAAAAGTTTGGCCTACGGCGGCGCGGATTGCTCCACCCCCGCGTGCGGCATTATGGCGCTCTGTCCGGTGCTCATTTCAGCGGTAATTTCAAGCCCTTAGTCCCCCTTGCGTGGCGCACAAAACTCGTGAAGATGGGCGCTCCGGGGCGAAACAACGATGAATAATAATGACACGATCCTCTCCACGGAGGATCTGACCAGGGAGTTCGCGGGCTTCGTCGCCGTCAACGGCGTGGCGTTGAGTATCCGTCGCGGCAGCATTCATGCACTCATCGGGCCGAATGGGGCGGGTAAGACCACCTGTTTCAACCTGCTCACCAAATTCCTGCAGCCGACGCGCGGCCGTATCAAATTCAAAGGCGAGGACATCACCAGCTTGGCACCTGCCGAAGTGGCGCGGCTGGGGCTCGTCCGCTCGTTTCAGATTTCGGCTGTGTTTCCGCACATGACCGTGCTGGAGAACGTCCGCATTGCGCTGCAGCGCAAGCGGGGCGGCTCCTACGACTTCTGGTGCTCGAGCGCAGTCCTCGACCAATACAAACAGCGTGCGATGGAATTGATCGAAGAAGTCGGGCTCACCTCCTTTGCGGACTGGATGGCCGTCGAGTTGCCCTACGGCCGCAAGCGGGCGCTGGAGATCGCGACAACGCTTGCGCTCGATCCGGAGATGATGCTGCTCGACGAGCCGATGGCCGGCATGGGCCACGAGGATATCGCGCGCGTTGCCGCTTTGATTAAGCGCGTCGCCGCGGGTCGGACCGTGCTGATGGTGGAGCATAACCTCTCTGTCGTCGCTGAACTGTCTGACACGATCACGGTGCTCACGCGCGGTCGGGTACTGGCGGAAGGCGACTACAAGACCGTGTCGGCCAATCCCGAGGTGCGAGAGGCCTACATGGGAGTGGGCCATGCTTGAGCGCACGCCCGCGCTGCTCGCAGTTTCTGACCTGCAGGCCTGGTACGGCGAGTCGCACATCCTACACGGCGTGACTTTTGACGTGCGCGAGTGCGAGGTGGTTACGCTGCTCGGCCGGAACGGCGCCGGCAAGACCACCACACTGAAGTCGGTCATGGGTATCGTTGGCAAGCGCACCGGCTCGGTGCGCTACCAGGACAAGGAATTGATCGGACGCACCTCCGACAAGATCGCGCGCGAAGGGATCGCATTCTGTCCGGAGGAACGTGGCATTTTCGCCAGCCTCGGAGTCGAAGAGAATTTGCTGTTGCCGCCGCAGGTCAAGCCCGGCGGGCTGTCGCTCGAACAGATCTTCCAGCTGTTTCCGAATTTGAAAGAACGGCTGGGCACCGGCCAGGGCACCAAGCTCTCTGGCGGCGAGCAGCAGATGCTCGCGATCGGTCGGATTTTGCGGACCGGCGCTCGCCTCCTGCTGCTCGATGAGCCGACCGAAGGCCTTGCGCCCGTCATCATCCAGCAGATCGGCAAGACCATCCGCGCCTTGAAGGAACAGGGCTTCACCATCCTGCTCGTCGAACAGAATTTCCGCTTCGCCTCGACTGTGGCTGACCGCTACTACGTGATGGAGCACGGACGCATCATCGACCAGTTTGCAAATTCCGAATTGGATGCCAACGTAGAGAAGCTGCACGAGTATCTCGGCGTCTGAACACAACAAATAATCAGATGCCGCAACGCCGGAGGAAGCAACAGTGAAATGCGCAATGACTTTGATTGCGCTTGCAGTCGCATTAGGCAGCGGCAGCGCGGGCGCCCAGCAGCTCAACGTGAAAGTTGGCGTGTTGACCGACATGTCGAGCCTGTATGCCGACGCGACCGGTCCGGGCTCGCTGGTGGCCGCGCGGATAGCGGCGGCCGATTTCATGAAAAGCCACCCAAATGTCAAAGTCGACGTGGTCAGCGGCGACCATCAGAACAAGCCGGACGTCGGTTCGCAGATTGCCAACCAGTGGTTCGACGTCGATCACGTTGACATGATCATTGACGTGCCGAACTCGGGCGTGGCGCTGGCGATCAGTCAGATCGCCAACCAGAAAAACAAGGTGTTCATCGGCTCCGGCCCGGCAACCTCCGATCTTACCGGTCCGAAGTGCAATGCCAACACTGTGCACTGGACCTACGACACGTGGATGCTGGCAAATGGGACCGGCAAGGCCCTGGTGAAGACTGGGGGCGACACTTGGTTCTTCCTCACCTCGGATTATGCGTTCGGCCACGCGCTGGAGCGCGATACCACGGCGGTGGTTCAGGCGAATGGTGGCAAGGTATTGGGGGCAGTGCGGCATCCCCTCAACACCAGCGACTTCTCCTCCTTCCTGCTGCAGGCGCAAGCCTCCAAAGCGAAGATCGTCGGCCTTGCCAATGCAGGCGGGGACACGATCAATTCGATCAAGCAAGGCGCCGAGTTCGGCATCGTCAAGGGCGGACAGAAGTTTGCCGGACTGCTCGTCTTTGCAAGTGACGTCAACGCGCTCGGACTGCAGACGGCGCACGGCCTTGTGCTGACCGAGACATTCTACTGGGACATGAATGACGCGACGCGCGCCTGGACCAAGCGCTGGCAGGGCGAGCTCAAGAATACCAGCAAATTCCCGACCATGAACCATGCCGGCGTTTATGCCGGCACGCTGCATTACCTGAAGGCGGTCGCGGCGCTGAAGAGCGCGGCCGACGGAAAAGCGGTGGTCGCGGAGATGAAAAAACTGCCGACGGACGATCCGCTATTCGGCAAAGGCGGCATTCGCGCGGACGGCCGGAAGCTGCATCCCGCGTATCTGTTCGAAGTGAAGGACCCGTCAGAGTCGAAATATCCCGGCGACTTCTACAAGCTGCGCGCGACCATTCCAGCTGACGAGGCATTTCGCCCGATGAAGGACGGCAACTGTCCTTTGGTGCACAGCTAGGACGTTTCAAACGGGTTACAGCGTTTCCAAGCAAAGAAGGAGGATCAGTGCGATGAAACGAACATTAGGGCTCGCGGCGCTGGCCGCGGCGCTTGCCTGTGGTGCGGCGAACGCGCAGCAGGTCGACGTGAAGATCGGCGTGCTGAGCGACATGTCGAGCCTCTACTCCGATGTCGGTGGTCCCGGCTCGGTCGCGGCGGCAAAGCTCGCGATCGCCGACTTCACAAAAGATCATCCGAACGTCAAGGTTGATCTGGTCAGCGGCGATCATCAGAACAAGCCGGACATCGGCTCGCAGATCGCCAACCAGTGGTACGACGTCGACCACGTGGATATGATCGTCGACGTCCCGAATTCGGGCGTCGCGCTTGCCGTCAGTCAGGTGACCGCCTCGAAGAACAAAGTCTTTGTCGTCTCCGGCGCGGCCGCCTCCGACCTGACCGGTCCCAAGTGCAACGCCAACACGGTGCACTGGACCTACGATACGTGGAATCTCGCGAACGGCACTGGCAAGGCGCTGGTGAAGACCGGTGGCGACACCTGGTTCTTCCTCACCGCCGACTACGCCTTCGGGCACGCGCTGGAGCGCGACACGGCGGCGGTCGTCACTGCCAATGGCGGTAAGGTGCTGGGCAGCGTAAAACACCCGCTCAACACCAACGACTTCTCGTCCTTCCTGCTGCAGGCGCAGTCGTCCAAAGCGAAGATCATCGGTCTCGCCAACGCGGGCGGCGATACGATCAACGCGATCAAGCAGGGCGCCGAGTTCGGCATCGTCAAGGGCGGGCAGAAATTCGCCGGCCTTTTGGTGTTCGCTAGCGACGTGAACGCGCTTGGGCTGAATACGGCACAGGGCCTGGTGCTGACCGAGACCTGGTACTGGGACATGACCGATGCCAACCGCGCCTGGACCAAGCGCTGGCAGGACGAGCGCAAGGCGCCGGGCAAATTCCCGACCATGGTGCAGGCGGGCGTCTACTCGGGTGTGCTGCACTATCTCAAGGCGGTGGTCGAACTGAAGAGTGCGGCGGACGGCAAGGCGGTCGTCGCCGAGATGAAGAAGCTGCCGACCGACGATCCGCTGTTCGGCAAGGGCAAGATCGAGGAGAACGGCCGCAAGATTCACCCGGCCTATCTGTTCGAGGTGAAACCCCCGGCCGATTCCAAACACCCGGGCGATTTCTACAATCTGCGCGCCACGATTCCGGCCGACGAGGCGTTCCGCCCCGTGAAGGACAGCGGCTGTCCGCTGGTGAAGAGCTGAGCCATCGTCATCACCGGGCCGTCGCGCGCGAGCGCGACGAGTCCCGGTGGTCCCGCTCAGGAATCTCCGTGCTTTCCTGAGCGAGGTCGTCGGGACAAGCCCGGCGACGACAAGCAGAGAGCGTGTCACACAGCATGTTCGACATCTTCGGCATTCCCTCGACGGCGCTGTTCGGCCAATTGCTCATCGGCTTGATCAACGGTTCGTTCTACGCGTTGTTGAGCTTGGGTCTCGCCGTCATCTTCGGCATGCTCAACATCATCAATTTCAGTCATGGCGCGCAGTACATGATGGGCGCTTTCGCAGCCTATCTCCTGCTGCAGTGGACCGGCATGGGCTACTGGCCCGCGCTCATTCTCGCGCCGCTGATCGTCGGCATCACCGGCGTGGTTATCGAGCGGCTGTTTCTGCAATGGCTGTACAAGCTCGACCATCTTTACGGCCTGCTACTCACTTTTGGCCTTGCGCTGATCTTAGAGGGGCTTGCGCGCAAACAGTTCGGCTCGGCCGGGTTGCCCTACACGCTGCCGGACTCACTGCGTGGCGGGCAAAACCTCGGCTTCATGTTTCTACCGAATTATCGCGCCTGGGTGATCGTCGCCTCGCTCACCGTTTGTCTCGGCACTTGGTTTGTGATCGAGCGCACGCGCCTCGGCGCCTATTTGCGCGCCGCAACGGAAAATCCGACTCTCGTTCGCGCCTTCGGCATCGACGTCCCGAAGATGATCACGCTCACTTACGGCTTCGGCGTCGCACTCGCGGCATTCGCCGGCGTGATGGCGGCACCGATCTACAACGTCTCGCCGCAGATGGGCTCGGAGCTTATCATCGTCGTCTTCGCCGTCGTGGTGATCGGCGGCATGGGCTCGATCCTGGGCGCGATTGTCACCGGCTTCGGCCTCGGCGTCGTCGAAGGCCTCACCAAAGTGTTTTTTCCGGAAGCTTCTAATACGGTGATCTTCGTGATCATGGCGATCGTGCTGTTGGTGCGTCCGGCGGGCCTGTTCGGCCGGAGAGTGTAAATGGCGAGCGCAGTGGAAAGCCCGGCCAAACAACAGAAGTTCGGGATCAGTCCTGAACAGATCGCCTTCGTCATTATGGTCGCGGGTCTCATCATCGCGCCGTTCTTCACCTATCCGCTGTTCTTGATGCAGGTGATGTGCTTTGCCCTGTTTGCCTGTGCCTTCAATCTGTTGATCGGCTATGTCGGCCTGCTCTCGTTCGGGCACGCGCTGTATTTCGGCTGGGCGAGCTATCTTTCGGCGCATGCTGCCAAGGTCTGGCATCTCACGCCCGAACTCGCGATCCTGACCGGGACCGCGATGGCTGCGATCTGCGGGCTCGTCACGGGCAGCCTCGCCATTCGCCGGCAGGGCATCTATTTCGCGATGATCACGCTCGCGCTCGCGCAGATGGCATATTTCTTTGCCCTGCAGGCGAAGTTCACCGGCGGCGAAGACGGCATCCAGGCTGTCCCGCGTGGGCATCTGTTCGGACTCATCGACCTGAGCAGCCCCTCGGCGATGTACGCGCTGGTGCTCGTCATCTTCCTCGGCGGATTCCTGTTCATCTACCGGATCATCCATTCGCCGTTCGGCGAGGTGCTGAAGGCGATCCGGGAGAGCGAGGCGCGCGCGACCTCACTCGGCTACAAGGCCGATCACTACAAGCTGATGGCATTTGTCTTGTCGGCGACCCTGGCCGGCCTGGCAGGCGCCACAAAGGCTATCGTGTTTCAGATCGCTTCGCTCACAGACGTGAACTGGCCGATGTCCGGCGAAGTCGTATTGATGACGCTCGTCGGCGGCCTCGGCACGATTTTCGGACCGGTGATCGGCGCGTTCACGATCGTGAGCATGCAGAACTACCTCGCCCAGTTTGGCGACTGGGTCTCGGTAATACAGGGCGGGATCTTCGTCGCCTGCGTGCTCCTGTTCCGCCGCGGCATCGTCGGCGAACTGGCGCACGCGCTGCGCATCAAGCTGTAGGGTTCGCCTCAGCTCAAGGCGCACGCGCATCAGTCAAGTGTGTTCTTCTCGGCTGACGCCTCTTTCCACAAGTCGCGAATCGTTTTACAAAATAACGAACCACTCCAGTCCGCGTCGTGGCGTCTCACTTGCGTAATCCGGAGGCGCCGATCCTGCCGCGATCGTGCCGAACCGGCCTTCTCGACGGGATCCATATGCCGCTTGCACAACAGCGCCTGGAAAGGGTCACGCGTCGATGGCTCGACCTCGCCGAACGCAGGCTCGTCTACTACGACGAACTCTACAGCAGCGGTCGGTGGCACCACTATTTTCCGACGGAAGCGTATTTGGCCCGCCGCATGCTCGATGTCATCAAGGTGGCGAATGCGTTCCGCCGGCTGGTTCGCGAGCCTGCGGCCGAGGAGCGGTCGCGCCGCGCGGCGTGACGCTTCTCGCGGCGTTTGCGCTTCTTTTTGCGCTCATTCCGTACGCGATGGCCGAGGACGATCTCGCCAAAGGGGCCGCGTTGCTGCACAAGAACTGCGGGTCGTGTCACGCGACCGGCCGCACCGACGTAAGCCGCGATAAGGACGCGCCGCCCTTCCGCACTTTGGGCAAACGCTATCCGATCGATTCGCTTGAAGAGGCGCTTGCGGAGGGGATGCTTTCCGGCCATCCGGACATGCCGGAATTCAGCTTTGACGCCGACGAGGTCGGTGCCATCATCGCCTACCTGAAATCCATCCAGCAGCGCTGAGCTTGTCGCCGGCGCGTTTCCCGGGATCGTCGCATGAGTAGTGCTTTGTTCTCGCCCCTCAAGCTTGCGGGGCTCGAGCTTCCCAACCGTATTGTCGTCTCTCCGATGTGCCAGTACTCGGCCGACGACGGCTGCGCCAACGACTGGCACCTTATTCATCTCGGTGGGTTGGCGAACTCCGGCGCCGGGCTTGTGGTGATCGAGGCGACGCATGTGGAACGGCACGGCCGCATCACGCACGGCTGCATGGGCCTCTATTCCGATGACAACGAAGCGGTGCTCGCGCGCGTGCTCGCCTCGGCGCGCAAAGCGGGCCGGACGAAATTCGGCATTCAACTCGCGCATTCAGGCCGAAAAGGATCCGCGATGCGGCCGTGGGAAAGCGGACGCTCGCTGAAGGAGGGCGAGGACAATTGGCCGACAGTCGCCGCATCGGCGATCCCGTTCGGCGAGGGCTGGGCCACCCCACGCGAGGCGACGGAAGCCGACATGGCGCGCATCTCGGCCGCATTCGTGACCACTGCAAAGCGCGCGGTGCGCATCGGCTTCGACTCGGTCGAATTGCACATGGCGCACGGCTATTGGCTACACGGCTTCATGTCGCCTTTGTCGAACAAGCGCACCGACCAATACGGCGGCAGCCTAGAGAACCGCTTGCGGCATCCGCTCGCGGTCGCCCGCGCGGTGCGTGACGTGGTGCCGCGCACGATCCCGCTCGGCGCGCGCATCACCGGCAGCGACTGGCGCGAAGGTGGTCTCACGCCGGACGATTGCGTCGCGATTGCAAGAGCCCTGAAGGCCGAAGGCTTTGACTTCGTCGATATTTCCTCCGGCGGCGTCATGGCCGACATCCGCAATCCGGGGGAGCGCGGCTACAACGTGCCAATCGCAGCGCGGGTGAAGCGCGAGGTGGGGATCGCGACGCGCACGGTCGGGCTGATCGTTGAGCCGGAACAGGCGGAGGCGATCGTATCCAACGGACAGGCCGATATGGTCACGATCGGCCGCGCCTTCCTCGACGATCCACATTGGGCTTGGCACGCGGCGAAAATATTACATGCCGATGTGCCTCGTCCGCCGCAGTACGAGCGCGCCGGGCCGAAGCTCTGGGCGCCGGCGGCGAGTGCGAATTAAAATGTGACCACCTTCGTCTTCCTCGCCGTTCTTCTGGCCGCGCTGTGCCACGCCGGCTGGAACGTGCTGATCAAGATTGGGCTCGATCCGCTCGCGACGACGACTTTGATCAGCATCGCGAGCGGGATCGTCGCGCTGCCGCTGTTGGCCTTCGCGGGCGTGCCTAATCCCACATTATGGATTTGGCTCGCCACCTCCGTCCTCATTCACTTATTTTATTTTGCCGGACTGATCGAAAGCTATCGCGCCGGCGATCTCGGGCAGGTGTATCCGATCGCGCGCGGTGCGGCGCCGTTGATGACGGCCACTGCCGCCGCGCTCACTGTCGGCGAACAGCTGAGCGCTACAGGCTGGAGCGGCATCGTGCTGCTCGTCGCCGGCGTATTTCTGCTCTCCACGCACGGCGGACGTGAGCTTGCATTCGACCGCCGCGCGGTCGGCTTTGCGCTGTTCACCGCGATCACGATTTGCGCCTACTCGGTCGTGGACGGGATCGGCGCGCGGCAATCGCACAATCCGATCGCGTATGCGCTCTGGCTATTCGTCGGCATCGCGCTGGTGCTGCCGCCCTACGCCTACCTGCGTGACGGCGTCTTGGTGTTCAAGCCCATGCGGCTTTATTGGCGCAGAGGTCTGATTGGCGGCGGCATGCAAGTGTTTTCTTATGGGGTCGCGCTATGGGCGATGACGTTGGCCCCGATTGCGCTTGTCGCTGCGTCGCGCGAGGCAAGCGTGCTGTTCGGGACGCTAATTGCCATTGCTGTGCTGCGCGAGTCGTTACGTCCGGCACGCATTGCGGGAGCGCTGCTGATCGTCGCGGGATTGATGCTGATCCGGCTGCAGTAACTACAGGCGCAGGTTCGGAAACTCGTGCTCCATGCGCGCGAGGTCTTCTTCGGTGTCGATGTCCCAAAGCAACGGAAGCTGGTGCAGACGCAAGCCGACTGCTCTTGCCCGCGCGCGCGTCTGCGCGGCAACACCGTTCGTTCCCCACTCAACGCATTTGAACAGTCCTGGTTGTGACGCATTCGTACCGATCAGCACATAACCGCCGTCCACTGCGGGCATGAGCACGACATCGTGCTCGGCCAAAGAATGCGCGGCATTCTGTAAATGCGCAGGCATGAAGGCCGGGCAATCCGTACCAATCACGAGCGTGGGTCCGTCCTGCATCGCGGCAAGCATGCGCGCGCCGAGATCGCCGTCCGGCTGCGGCTTCAACGCGATCCCGTGCTGTGCTTGTAAGTTACGGAACAAAGCATGCGTGCAATCCGGCGCGCACCAGAGCGTCACAGAGCCCAGATCGGCCGCGATAGCCGTTTCGATCGTGCGTTCGGTCAATCGTACCTGCAGCACGGCCGCGGCATGCGCGCCGATCGCCGGAATGAGCCGCGTCTTGGCAAGCCCCGGCACCGGCGCTTTCGCCAGCACCGCGACTTCAATTCTCGGCATGACGATAAGCGCGGGCGAGCGCCTCTGGCGGCGCGCCGAAGAAATAGGCGAGCCGCAGGCGCCACATCAGCAGTATGGTTCGGATCGTCCCATGCTTCTGCCAACGTCGCGGCGAGGTAGTCGCGCGCGCGGACACGTAGGCCAAACGCGAGATGCGCTTCAGCCGCGCCGACAGCGCAATGTCTTCCATCAGCGCGATCTCGGGAAAGCCGCCGACGCTTTCGAACGCTTTGCGCGTAACGAACATCGCCTGGTCGCCCGTTGCGATGCCGGTCAGGCGCGAACGCACATTCATCGTCCAGGCGATCAGCGGGAGAGCCCCCTTCGTGAAGCGAACGTCAAACCGTCCCCAGGCACGACGCGAGCGCGACAGCGCGTCGATCACGAGAGCGTCCGCATTTTCCGGCAGCCGCGTATCGGCGTGCAGGAACAGCAGCACATCGCCTTTTGCAGTCGCCCCTCCGGCGTTCATTTGGGACGCGCGGCCACGTGGCGCAGCGATGGTACGGTCCGCAAGCGACTTCGCGAGAGCTAACGTGTCGTCCGCACTCCCGCCGTCCACGACGATCACCTCGCAGCCGCGTGTGCGCAGCGGTGCCAGCGCCTGCAGCGTCGTTTCGATCTCCGCCGCTTCGTTCAGCACCGGCACCACGATCGATAGCATCGCTATTCCGCCGCTTCCTTCAGCGCCCCGCCGCAGCTCGATCCCTGGCCAGCAGTGCAGCCATAGCAATGTCCGCCCACGCGGATCGGGCGTCCGTCGATCCCGCCTGCGAGCAGATCGCGCAGGTGCAGGCGCGCGCCCGCCCGCTCGACTGGCAGATCGAGCATCTGATTGAAGTCGCAGTCGTACAGGAAACCGCGCCAGTCGACCGATACGAGATTGCGGCACATCACCGAATCCAAATTCGCGTCGAGATGCGCATGCTGCAACATTTGCAGATACGAATCGAACTCGCCCTTGCTCACCAGCATCGAGCCGAAGCGCTGGATCGGCATGTTGGCGAGCACGTACAAGCGGTCGAAGACGATGCCGTATTCCTGACCGAGCACACGCTTGTAGTCGGCCTCAAGCGCTGCTTGCGACGGGGGCAGGAAAGGGCCCTGCGGATTATAGACGAGATCGAGCGGGAGCCCGCGTCCGTAGCCGAGCGTGTTCAATTTGCGCAAGGACCGGATCGAGACATCGAACACACCCTTGCCGCGCTGGCGCTCGACATTGTCCTGCAGATAACAGGGCATCGACGCAACGATCTCGACCCGCTCACGCGCGAGGAATTCAGCCGTGTCTTCTTGTCCCGGCTGTTCGAGAATCGTGAGATTGCAACGGTCCATCACATGTACGCCGCGCTTTCGCGCCGCGCGCACGAGGCGGCGGAAATGCGGATTGAGCTCCGGCGCGCCGCCGGTGATGTCGAGCGTGTCGATCTTCCGTCGCACGAGCACGTCGAGCACGAGGTCGACCGTGTCGTCGTCCATTTCCTCGGTGCGGTTCGGTCCCGCATTGACGTGGCAATGCACGCAGGATTGGTTGCAGCGATAGCCGACATTGACCTGCAACGTCTCGAGGTGCGCGCGCCGTATGCCGGGAAAGGGAATGCGCTCGAGAAGGGGTAGCGTATCGCGCATGGAGTGTCCTGGACGGCGTTGCGCGAGTTTGCCACGCCGGCCGCGCAGCCGTCACCGGGCCGCGCGCCGTAGCGGCACACATGCGCGTGAGAGGCGGCTATTGCGCGAGGGCGGCTGCGACCGGCGCCGTAAGGCCGATGCGGCCGAAACCGGGAAGTTTGAGGGCGGGGTGACGCAGGTCGAGCCCCGCGACGAGGCCTAGCAGATTGATCTCGACCCCTTCCACCCAGCCAAGCTTGAGCGACACGACACCGTTTGCGTTCAACTCCAACCCGGTCCGGCTGTCCGTCAGACCCGCGTAAAAACCGGGCCGGTAATCCCGGCCGATCGCATTCGGCGGCAGCGCCACCCGAAGCTCGGGAACCGCTCGCAGGATGGCGGCGACAAAGCTGTTGCTGTTGGGGCCTGGCCAGATGCTGTAATCGCCGTCCTGCGCGTAACGATACTGGTTCACTGCCGCCTCGATACGCGGGATGAGCCGCTCGGCTTCATGGCCCGACACGTCGGCAAGAATTTGCGGCACGCTTCCATACCAGCGGCCGTCGACCGGCCAATTGTTAGTGCGCACCGGATTGCCCCAGCCGACCACGTCGTAGCGTGTCCAGCGCGCGGCGTTCTCGCGCTTGAACACGATCCAGCTGTGCACCGCGAACACGCCCTTCCAGGCGCCGGCGGTGCCAGTGAACACGACGACACGTGCGGCGCTGTCGGCCGTCGCCGGCTGGAGCATTCCGGTGCTAGACCAGTCGGCATCGCGCCATGACCTCGGTGCATCGCCTGCGAAGAAGAACGCGGCGCGGACGAACAGCGGGACGAAGAAAATAACGAAGACCGTGAGCATCAGGACTGTGCGGCGAGGCATGCTGCGGAGCATACAGGAATGCTCACATAGGGGGCATTTTCGCCGGAAAAGTGTTCGCCGCCGCAACATTGCCAGTGACCGCCGCGTCGCGCGGGAAACGCGCGGCGGCGCCGGTAGTGACAATCAGGCTGGGGCGGTCGAGCGGCATACCGCCAGTATAGCGCAGACGGGGTTAAATCCGCGTGCCGCAGTTTGGTTAACGGCGTGCTTCTGCGGCGAGCGCCATTAGGATGGCTTCGCCCGCGCGGGCGAGGTCGGTAGGCGAAAACCGCCGTCCGGAAGGCCTGCTTTGCCGCGACGTCCGCGGCAGTTGCGGAACGTGAATGAAAGCGGCGAGCTTCGGGCCGCCGCTTTTCACCACGCACGCGCCGCGAAAGCAGAGGTAGTTGCACAAATACCGGCCGGCATCGCGCGAGAGTTGCACCGGCACGCCAGACGAGCGCGCCGCTGTGAGCAGCTTTTGGTGTGGCGCGGGAAGGCGCAGATCCGAGGCGCCGGGCGCGATCGCTCGGCACGCACGCACGCTGCCGCTCGCGTCGGGCAACAGCGCCAGCGCATTGCGCGCCCTCATTTCGATGCTGAGTTGCTTCCGCCGCGTTGCGACGCCGAACATCAACAGCGCCTCCGGCCGATGCCGCGCGATCAATTCGGGCAACTCGCGATCTACGGCGGCATAACTCGTCTCAAAGACGTGTCCGACGAGGCGCACATCGTTTAAGCCCGGCCGGTGCACTCGAGTGAGATGTCGAACCAGCGGCGTGGTCGGATTGAACGGCGCGCCGGGAAACGGGCCGAAGCCGGTGACGAGAATTGTAATCACAGATGCAAAAGTCCCGCGATCTGTTCGACCGCCAGCGTCGGGGCGAGCGTGCCCGCCGCAACCGCAGCTTCAGCCTGACGCAGCTTCGCGCGCACGGCCGGATCGCTGCGCAGCTTCGTCATCATCCGCTCTTCCAGCAGCGTCCACATCCATTTGATCTGCTGAGAGCGGCGGCGCTCGGCAAGCTCGCCGGTTGCGCTCGTCTTGTCGCGATGCGCGAGCACATTCGCCCACAGATCGGCGATGCCATTGCCGGTCTTGGCCGAGCAGGTGAGCACCGGCGGCTGCCACGTCGGCGAGCGCGGCGCGAGGATGTTCAGCGCGCTGCGGAATTCGGATGCCGCCGCACGCGCACGCGCGACGTTCTCGTCGTCGGCCTTGTTCACCGCGATCATGTCGGCAAGCTCGACGACGCCTTTCTTGAGCCCCTGCAACTCATCGCCGGCTCCGGCGACCATCAGCAAAAGGAAGAAGTCGGTCATGTCGGCGACTGCAGTCTCCGATTGCCCGACGCCGACCGTTTCAACGATAATTACGGCGAAGCCGGCGGCTTCGCAGAGCAGCATCGTTTCGCGCGTCTTCGCCGCCACGCCGCCGAGCGTGCCCGATGAAGGCGAGGGCCGGATGAAGGCGTGCGGGTCGACCGCGAGCCGCGCCATGCGCGTCTTGTCGCCTAGGATGGAGCCGCCGCTGCGGCTCGAGGACGGATCGACAGCGAGCACTGCGACCTTGTGGTTCTGCGCGGTCAGCATGTTGCCGAGCGCGTCGATCAGAGTCGATTTTCCGGCGCCCGGCGCGCCGGTCAGCCCCAGACGCACGGCCTTGCCGGTGTGCGGCAGCAGTTCCTGCACGAGCTTGTGTGCCTGCGCGCGGTGATCGGCTCGCTTGCTTTCGATCAGCGTGATGGCGCGTGCGAGCGTTGCGCGGTCGCCGGCGCGGATGCCGGATGCGAGGGCCGCGATGTCGGTGGCGGTGCGCGGCATCAGTCGTTCTTCTCGTCGCCTTCCGGCCGTTCGCCACCAAACAGACCCGCGCCCTCAGCCGACAGATCGTCCTTGAAATACGTCCACGGCACGAAAGCGGAATAGTCGCCTTCGACATACGAGCCCATCGCGTAGGGTGAGAAATAGAAAATCAGACCCGCGCTCTTGTTCGGCTCGGTCGAAGGCGCAAGCGCGGCCGCGCCCATGTGCAGCAGATCGGCGTTTACTTGCGACAGCATCGGATCGGTGTCGGGATTCTCAATTGCGATGTCACGGAACTTCTTTTCCTCCGCGAGCTTCATGCGGATTTCGTGCGCGAGCCGCTTGAGCGTCGGCCCATCGGAGGCGCTTTCCTTGAACAATGGGCGGATGCTCACCGCCTTCTTCGCTCGGGTATCCCATAGAATCGTATTCGTGCCGTGATTGGGATGCGCGCCGAGCCCGTCTATGTAATCGAGCCGCGTAATGCACAGGTAAGACCCGACGGCGGAGCGCAAGTTATAGGTCCGCTCGAATGCGTATTTCCGCCCACTGCCGAATGCCTCGGGCATGTCCTTGAGGCTCTTTTCGGATTCGCGACGCCACTTGGCGAGTTCGCGCTTGCCTTCGGCGAGCAGCATAGCGTGCAGAGCGGGATCGCTGCGCAGTTTCGTGTCGATGGTGACCGACCCCTCGATGGTTCTGGTGTCGATCGCAAAGGCAGGCTTCTCCGTCTCCTGCGCATCGACGGACGAGGTCGCCGAAAAGGTCAGCAGAGCGAGAAGCAGGGCGCCGGTGCGGACTGCCATGATTGTGTGCGTGGGCCGATCTACTCCGCCGCCTCTTGTTCGTGGCCGAGGCGGCGGTTGAGCGACTGCAGCAGCTTCTCGGCTGCGTCGGCGATAACGGTGCCCGGCGGGAAGATCGCCTCGGCGCCGGCTTTTTTCAGCGTCTCATAATCATGCGGCGGCACCACGCCGCCGACCACGATCATGATGTCGTCGCGCCCTTGCGCCGCTAGTTCCTTCTTCAATTCCGGCACGAGCGTCAGATGCGCCGCCGCAAGCGACGACACGCCGAGAATATGCACGTCGTTCTCAACCGCCTGCCGCGCGGCTTCCGATGGCGTCGCGAACAGAGGCCCGATGTCGACGTCAAAGCCGAGATCGGCAAATGCCGATGCGATGACCTTCTGCCCGCGGTCGTGCCCGTCCTGGCCGATCTTGGCGACCAGCAGGCGAGGACGGCGGCCCTCTGCGCTCTCGAATTTCTCCACCAATTGACGCACACGTTCGACCGCGCCGGTCATGCCGACCTCCCGCTTGTACACACCGGTGATCGCCTTGATCTCTGCGCGATGACGGCCGAAGACCTTCTCCAGCGCGGCCGAAATCTCGCCGACCGTCGCCTTCGCGCGCGCCGCATCGATCGCGAGCGCCAACAGGTTGCCGTTGCCTCGGTCGGCGGCGCGCGTCAGCGCGTCGAGAGCCTCCTTCAGTGCGGCCGGATCGCGCTCGGCCTTCAGCCGCGCGAGCTTGTGGAGCTGTTTTGCGCGCACTGCGGAATTGTCGACCTTCAGCACGTCGATCGGCGCCTCGTCGGTCGGCTGGTACTTGTTCACGCCGATGACGGACTGATGCCCGGAATCGATGCGCGCCTGCGTCTTGGCAGCGGCTTCCTCGATGCGCAATTTCGGAATGCCGGCCTCGATCGCCTTGGCCATGCCGCCGAGGCTTTCGACCTCCTCGATATGGCCCCATGCCTTCTTTGCGAGCTCGTAGGTGAGACGCTCGACATAGTAGGAGCCGCCCCACGGATCGACGATGCGCGTCGCGCCCGCTTCCTGCTGCAGCACGATCTGGGTATTGCGCGCTATGCGAGCGGAAAAATCGGTCGGCAGCGCCAGCGCCTCGTCGAGCGAATTCGTGTGCAGCGACTGCGTCTGTCCCTGCGTCGCCGCCATCGCCTCGATCATCGTGCGAGCGACGTTGTTGAACACGTCCTGCGCGGCGAGCGACCAGCCCGACGTCTGGCTGTGCGTACGCAGCGAGAGCGAACGCGGATCGTCGGGCTTGAACGGCTTGATTAGTTTCGCCCAAAGCATGCGCGCGGCGCGCAGCTTCGCGATCTCCATGAAGTAGTTCATGCCGATCGCCCAGAAGAACGAAATGCGCGGCGCGAACTGATCGACCGTGAGGCCCGCCTTGATCCCCGCACGCACATATTCGACGCCATCGGCGAGCGTGTAGGCTAGCTCCAGGTCCTGCGTCGCGCCAGCCTCCTGCATGTGATAGCCGGAGACGGAAATGGAATTGAACTTCGGCATCTCCGCCGATGTATAGGCAAAGATGTCGGAGATAATGCGCAACGATGGTGCCGGCGGATAGATGTAGGTGTTGCGCACCATGAATTCTTTGAGGATGTCGTTCTGGATCGTGCCCGCGAGCTTTGCATGCGGTACACCCTGTTCTTCCGCCGCGACGATGTAGAGCGCGAGCACCGGCAGCACAGCGCCGTTCATCGTCATCGACACGCTCATCTGGTCGAGCGGAATGCCCGAGAACAGCGTGCGCATGTCATAGATCGAGTCGATCGCGACACCCGCCATGCCGACGTCGCCGCCGACGCGCGGATGATCGCTGTCGTAGCCGCGGTGGGTTGCGAGATCGAAGGCGATCGACAGGCCCTTCTGTCCGGCCGCGAGGTTGCGCCGGTAGAAGGCGTTGGAATCTTCCGCGGTCGAGAAGCCGGCGTATTGCCGGATGGTCCAGGGCCGCGCCGCGTACATTGCCGGGTAGGGGCCGCGCAGGTAGGGCGCGCGGCCGGGCCAAGTGTCGAGGAAATCGAGGCCAGCAAGATCGGGTTCACCGTAGACGGGCTTTACCGCGATTTCTTCCGGCGTCTGCCACACCTCTGCGGCCGCCGAGGGAGGAAGTTCGGTGTCCGCGAGCGGGATGCCAGCGAAGTTCGGGATGGCGCTCATGCTCTGTCCAAAGTCTCGTGCGCGGCGCGCAACGTCGCGAGCACGTCGCAGCCAGCATAAATATAAGTGGTCACACCCGCCTTGTTCCAGGCGTTTTCGTGCTCGCCCGGCCGGCCGGCCAGAAGGACCGTGGCGCCGGCCTGCTTCAATGCCGAGGCGGCTGCGGCGGCCTCATCGGCATAGATCTTGTCCGACGAGCAGAGGCAAGCGAGCCTCGCGCCCGAGTCTTTGAACGCCGCGATCATGGCGGCTTGATCGCGAAAACCGTCACTCATCGTCGCGTCAATGCCGCCAGCTTCATAAAAATTTTTCGCGAACATTGCGCGGGCATTGAATTCGGACAGTTTGCCAAGCGTGGCCAGGAAAACCTTCGGCCTCGCGCCGGTCTTGGCGAGAATGGCGTCGGACTTGTCGCGCAAGGCCTCGAACGGTTCGGCGAGGCGGACCGGCGCAAGCACGTCAAAGGTTTTGGGGAACGACGGCTTGGCCTCGCTCCGCGGCACATCGAGAACGCGCACAGCCACTTCGCCTAGGTTGGGATAATCGCTTACGCCCGTAATTGGGTCCTTGCGGCGGGCGATCGCGGCTTCGCGCGCCGCACGCGTTGCGGCGACCTTTTGCTGGACGAGGCCGGACTGAAGCGCGGTAGCCGCACCTCCTGCAGCCTCGATCTCCTGAAACAGATTCCAGGCCGATCGAGCAATCTGTACCGTCAGCGCCTCGATGCCGGAGCCCGCGGCCGGATCGGCAACGCGATACAAGTTGGATTCCTCCAACAGAATGAGTTGCAAATTGCGCGCGACGCGCCGGGCGAACGCATCGGGCAGCCCCAGTGCTAGTGTAAACGGCAGAACCGTGATCTTGTCCGCGCCGCCGAGCCCAGCGGCCGTGACCGCCAGCGTGGCGCGCAGCATGTTCACGTAAGGATCGCGCGCGGTCATCATGCGCCACGCGGTTTCGGCTGCGACGTTAGCCGGCTGCGGCGCGAGACCGCAGGCTAGCTCGACACGCGCCCACAATTTCCGCAGCGCGCGGAACTTGGCGAGCGTGAGGAATTCGTCGGCGTCCGCCACGAGCAGAAATGAAATCCGGCGGCGCGCTTCGTCGAGCGTAAAGCCGGTGCCTTCGAGCAGCCGCAGATAGGCGACTCCCGCTGCGAGCACGAAGGCAAGTTCCTGCGCCTCGGAGCCGCCGGCGTCGTGCACGACGCGGCCATCCGCCCGCAGGAAACGTGAGCGACCGAAACCCTCGTTGCGCAGAAGAATAGCGGTGCCGCCCGCACGCTGCGACAACTCAGGCCAGGGAAGCGGGCTTTCGCCGGTACGTGCCATGTCGCCGAGGGGATCGAGGCCGAAGTCGATCGCTGCGGTGGCAGGATCGGCTTTCGATTCGGCAAAGCACCCAATCATCATTTCCGCGACCGGCCGGCCTGCAAACGGCGCGGTCTCCAGCCGCAGTGAGATCATGTCCAGCATTACGCCGGAAAGCGTCCGTTGAAGTGCATCGATATCGCTAATCGTCACGCCGAAGCCGCGTGCGGCCGGCGCGCCAGCGAACACGAGCGTCAACCCCGCCGCGCCGTTCTCAAGGTCCTGCAGCGCCTGGGCGTTCGCCTGCGCGGGATCCGGATGGTCGACGCGTTGGCCGACCGACCACGCCTCACCCGCAGCGCGTCCCGCGATCGGCTGCGTGTTTGCCGCGCGCTCATACAGAGGTTCGATGCCGATGCCGTCATAGGTCTTCGAGATGAGCTTGTCGAAGGAGCGGCCTTTCAGCGCGGCTTCCACAAGCTTGCGCCAATCGTCGCGGTCGGTCGCGGGAAATTCGGCTGCGAGTGCAAGGTTTTCGGGAACGTCGGACATGCGGCCAAAATGCCACGCTTTACGGGCTAAGGCCAATGCGGAGGTTCCCGGAGGCGCGGGACAGCCCGGCGGACTGGCCGCCGAGCCGGAAGCGGGCGCGATCACCTCGGCGGCAGGCGCTCGACCCCGCTGATCCCGATTTGAGTGGCGGCCTCGGCAACACGCCGTCCGGCAATGTGCAAATCGGGTGCGATCTCGGCCAGGGGAATTAGCACAAAGGCGCGCTCGAAAAGACGCGGATGCGGCAGAACGAGGTCAGGTTCCTGAATTGTAATTTCGTCATATGCGATTACGTCGATGTCAACCGTGCGCGGGCCCCAACGCTGTTCCGTCGCGCGGTTTCGGCCGAGCGTGCGCTCCACTGCGTGCGCGCGCGACAGAAGATCGCGCGGCGAGAGCGACGTTTCAACCGCGATGCAGAGGTTCACGAACGGCGCCTGATCGGTCACGCCCCAGGGCGGCGTTGCATAGTCCGACGATCGCGCAACGAGACGGATGTCGTCGCCCTCGCACAGCTTCTCGATGGCCTGAGCGAGCAGCGCGCGGCTGTCGCCGACATTGCCGCCGAGCGCGAGCCAGGCGAGCGTCATCGCTGTGCGTTGCGTGTCCGCGTCAGGATCACGCCGACATCGCTGAAGGTCGCGGCGATCGGCGCGTGTGGCTTGTGGATGGTCACGGTCACGCTCCGTACGCGCGGAAATTCGGCCAGCACCGCGTCGGCAACGCTACCTCCGGCGGCTTCGATCAAGCGGAATCGCTGGCGCAGGAACGCCTTCGACGCGCAGGTCACGACCTTGTCGTACGATACGGTGTCGGTGACCTTATCGCTGCGCGCTGCGGCCGACAGATCGATCTCGAGCAGGATGTCGAGAGAGAACGTCTGCCCGACCTTGGCCTCGTGCGGCATCACGCCGTGATAGGCGTGCAGCGTCAGCCCGCTGATGAAGATGCGGTCTGTCATCCGGCGGCTCCGATTGCCGCGGCCACCCGCAGCGCTTGCACCGTCTCGCGCACGTCATGCACGCGCAGGATCGCTGCGCCTTTCTGCGCGGCGAGAAGATGCGCGGCGATCGAGCCGCCGACGCGCTCTGTCGGTGCGGACGGCGCGATCGAATTGATGAAGCGCTTGCGCGAGGCGCCGATCAAGAGCGGCAGGCCGAAGCGTTTGAACTCGCCGAGGCGGGCGAGGCATGCGATGCTCTGCTCCGGCGTCTTGCCGAAGCCGATGCCCGGATCGAGAACGATCTTGTCGCGAGCGATGCCGGCCTGCGACGCGATCTCCAGCGAGCGGGCAAAGAACGCGATCACGTCGGTGATGATATCGACCTTCGGATCGGCGGCATCGCGATTGTGCATCACGATCACCGGCACCCCGCGGCGTGCGACGAGCGAGGCCATGTCCCGATCGTGCTGCAGCCCCCAGACGTCGTTCACGATCGCAGCGCCCGCATCCAGCGCAAAAGCGGCGGTCGGCGCCTTGATCGTATCGATCGAGACCGGCACGCCTAGTTTCACGATCTCCGGCAGCACGGGTTTGAGCCGCGTAAGCTCTTCGTCCGCGCTTACCGGCTGCGACCCGCCATAGGGACGCGTCGACTCCGCGCCGATGTCGAGAATGTCCGCGCCTTGCTCCGCCATTTCGCGCGCGTGCGCAATCGCAATCGCCGGATCAAAGAACTGGCCGCCGTCCGAAAAGGAGTCCGGCGTCACATTGAGAATGCCCATGACCAGCGGCCGCCCTTGCACGAGCAGAGCGCGGAGCGGATCGCGTGTACGGACGTCGGCGACACTCATGCGGCTGGCTTTGCGCTTGCCCGCGGCGCGCTGTCAAGGCGCGGGCGCGCAGCCGGTCAATACCGGATTTTCAGCGGCAGCTCCTTAGCGCTCTCGATCCAGCGGGCCACCATCCGTTCGGACGGGAGAAGCCGGACCAGCTTGCGCGCCCTGTTCGCGTCCGCCATCCGCTTGGCGAGATTGGCGGGATTGCGCACCTTTAGGTCTTTCACCGTGTCGACGCCAGCCGCCGCGAGCAGTTCGGCGTATTCCTTGCTCACGCCCTTCACGCGCATCCTGTCGGCGAGATTGGCCCAGCAGAGCAGTTTGCGCGGGTCGAGGCCGGTCTCGGCCGCGAGCTTCTTGCGCTGCGCCAGAGTGCGCGTGCTCTCCAGCAGACTGCCGGTCGACCGGATACCGGCCCTTTTGAACAGGGCCACCGTCTCACTGTTCAATTCGGCAATACTTGTCAGCGGATAAGACATCCGCGAAATCCCCCCGCGCACACATAAATCGATGCGCGCGCCTCAGTTCCTCAAACGAATTGCCCCAGCCCCGGAATGGCGCCGACGATCTCGCCGACCGCATCCTCGCCCGCCTGTTCGCGCGCAAACGCCAGCGTTTCGCGCGCTACGCCCTGCACTTGCCCCATACTCAATCCCGCCGCCATCATCTTGGTGCCGGCCCCCATGATGCCGCCCATCGCGAACATGCCCCCGCCGCTCGCATCGATACCTTCCTGCGATTCCATCAGTTCTTCCGCGCCAGGCAGCTTGTCGATCAACGCCTGCACTTTTTCCGGCGGCGCTTCTTTCCTGAGAAAGTCGAGCATGACGGCGACGGCCTTTTCGGCCGCGTCGCGATCGATGCCGAGATTGTTGGTGAGACGCGCGATCAGTTCATCCATTCTTATTCCCTCGCATTCCTCGGCGGCGTGGGTTCATTACATTGTGGACGTGTTCGGAACCCAAGACAAGCCGCGGCGCCCGAATTGCAGCCGCGCGTGTCATGCGTGCAACGTTCGCAGCGCGGCGCGGGTTTCGCAAGGGCCATGGCGCAGCCTTTCCTTCGCCGGACACGGTTGCTAGCGTGGTCGACCGTGTTTCAGGGAGCATCATGATGAGCCCACTCGACGCTGTACTGAGCCACATCGACCAGAACATCGACGCGAGCATCGAGCGGCTGTTTGCGCTGTTGCGCATCGCTTCCGTGTCGACTGATCCGGCGTACGCGGAGTATTGCCGCGCCGCCGCGGAGCATGTCGCGGACGACCTTTCCTCCATCGGGTTTGCCGCGGAGGTGCGCCCGACGGCGGGTCATCCCGTCGTTGTTGCGAAGGCGAACGGCGCCAGCGGCAAACGCGTTCTGTTCTACGGCCATTACGACGTGCAGCCTGTCGATCCGCTCGATCTATGGAAGACGCCGCCGTTCGAGCCGCGCATCGATACCTTGCCGGACGGTCGCAAGATCATTGTCGCGCGCGGGGCCTGCGATGACAAAGGTCAAGCCATGACCTTCATCGAGGCCTGCCGCGCCTATAAGGCGGTCACCGGCAAGCTGCCGCTGCCGATTACGATGATGATCGAAGGCGAAGAGGAGTGCGGCTCGAAGAACCTGTTCGGATTCGTTCGTGACAATGCGAACGAGTTTAAGCTCGACCTTGCGCTCGTTTGCGATACCGCGATGTGGGACCAGAAAACCCCCGCCGTTACGACCTCGCTTCGGGGCCTCGTTTATGAAGAAGTAACGATCACCTGCGCCGATCGCGACCTGCACTCCGGCGTGTTCGGTGGCGCGGCGCAGAACCCGCTGCGGCTACTCGCGAAAATCCTCGGCGCAATGTGGGACGAGAACGGGCGTGTGACGATTCCCGGCTTCTATGACGGCGTCTCGGACTTGCCGCCGGACATCGCCGCCGATCTCAAAGCGCTCGACCTCACGCCGGAGAAGTTTTTGGGGCCGATCGGGCTGAAAGAGTCTTCAGGTGAGAAAGGGCGGCTGCTGATCGAGCAGATCACCACGCGGCCGACGGCGGAAATCAACGGCATGATCGGCGGCTACACCGGCGATGGCGCGAAGACCGTGATCCCGGGCCAGGCTAAGGCGAAGGTCTCGTTCCGGCTGGTGGGAAAACAGAATCCGGAGAAAATCCGGGATGCTTTCCGCGCTTTCGTGCGCACGCGAACCCCAGCCGATTGTCAGGTCGAATTCGGCAACCACACCAACGCTCCGCCGATCCAGCTCTCGTTCGACAATCCGGCGCTGAACAAGGCGCGTGAGGCGCTCGCTGCCGAGTGGGGCAAGAAGGCTGTCACGGTCGGTGCGGGCGGCTCGATTCCGATCGTCGCCGACTTCAAGAACGTGCTGGGGATGGATTCGCTGCTGGTTGGCTTCGCGCTCGACGACGACCGCGTGCATTCGCCGAACGAGAAGTTCGATCTAACCAGCTACCACAAGGGCATCCGCAGCTGGGCACGTATTCTGGATGCGCTGGCCCATCAGTGAGCGTCACG
>Ga0207806_1000011_pt1 | contig 36994 bp, 33 predicted proteins | sample LuqExpMetageno72_FD_187829 | JGI IMG/M metagenome (GOLD analysis project Ga0207806, IMG submission 187829) | Tropical forest soil microbial communities from Luquillo Experimental Forest, Puerto Rico - Sample 72 (SPAdes) | ecosystem: Environmental > Terrestrial > Soil > Tropical forest ...
ACATCATGTTTCTGCATAAAGCTTTCAAACGTCTGTCGTGCTCGCTGCGCCTCAGCCGCAAGCTCCTGTATATAGCTTTCCGGTGGAAAAACGACCGCCATGTCGCCTAAAACAAAATCCGCGGTCGCCCAACGCAGCGCCAACCCTTCGATGTAGCTATCGTACTTTCGAGCCAATAGCAGTGCGGTTTCCAGCGCCGACGGGTTGCTGTCATGCCTTTCCATCGGCACCAGGATTGTTTTCATGCTCATGGTCACCCCCCAGCCAGCTTTGGTCAGAACCTCACGGCATTTTAGCGGAAAAGTCCTAGTTAAACCTCCTGCGAAACAGCGGAATCTCAAAGATTTTCTGCGGCCGCGCTTGATCCTCTAGCTTCTCGGCGGCCGACTGTGAGTCGGGCACGCATTCAGTCTCCACCGAATTTTAAAGAATGCTTAGCTACTCAGGCGTCGCTTAAATGTTATTTCCCGACTGTCAATGCTCCACGCAGACCCGCCCGCTCGATTGCGGCTTTAACCAGGCCAGACGCAAGTGCCTGTTCGGTAAAGTCTTTGATGAATGTTGCGCCTGCCTCTCGTCCTTTGGGAAAAGCAATGGCGTGACGCTCTTCACCCCAGCTGTCAGGTAGCACCCTTGACCCCGGAACCTTTTCAGCCATCTCAAACAAGGTTGCCTTGTTGGTAGCGAAGGCGTCGATTTTGCCCGATGCCAGCATCTCTGCACCAATCGTCACAGTAGTCGCGCGCACCACCTCAGCGTTTTTAAGATTCCGCGAAAGCGTCGCGTCCGATGTGCTGTTGGCCGTCACGCCAATTCGGCGACCTTTCTGGTCAACGTCACCCGAGGCTGCGACGGGAGAGCCCGCCGGTACTAGATAGCCGAGCTCAATCAGCAGAAATGACGGCCCAAAATTCATCTCTTTTTGGCGCGCTGGCGACGCATTGGTGAATGCGACATCCGCATTGCCGGTTTTCACGGCTTCGAGCACGTCAGCGTTTTTGGGATAAACTACTGGCTCATAGGGAACGCCGAGCTTAGTTGCGAGCGCCTTACCGAGTTCATAACCGACCCCGCGAGGCTCGCTCTGATTGGGATCGAGAATTGAAGTAGGCGTCCCGGGATAGAGAGCGGCTCGAAGCTTTCCTGTCGGTGCTAGTACTTGACGCGGATCTGGGTCTGCAGCCCATGCCGATATGGCTATGGCGAATAGCAAAAGGGCGAGCAGGCTCGAAGATATGCGATATCTGATCGATGCCCTCATGTGGTCTATCTGCCTTCTTATTCCGCTCGGATATTGACGGCCTTTATCACAGGCCCCCACTTGTCAGCCTCGGCACGCATATACGCATCGAACTCCTGCGGTGAGCTGCCGACAGGTGTCGAGCCTGTTTTCTTCAAATAGGCAAGAACAGCGGGATCGCGTAGCGCGGCCGCCAAGTCTTGATGGATTTTGGTAGTGAGTTCTGCGGGCATCCCGGCTGGGCCAAGTACACCCCACCAAACAGCTGTCTCGTAACCTGGTACACCAGATTCCGCCACGGTAGGTACGTCTGGCAACACGTTGGAGCGTTGTGCCGTCGTGACCGCGATTGCGCGCACAGTGCCGCCTTCGATTTGTCCGATCACCTCAGCCATTGGATTGATGCTCAGCGGGATCTCACCCGCTATGACGGCGGTCAGAGCCGGCGCGCCACCCTTGTACGGGATCGCTGTGATCTTAACTTGGGCCATGTACTTCAGGAGCTCGCCTGCTAGGTGGGCAGAGGTGCCATTCCCCGACATGCCATATGAGAGCGAGTCTGGTTTTTCTCGCGCCACCGTTAGAATTTCCTGGAGGTTTTTGGCTGGATTTTTGCTGGATACCACGATCACGAGGGGTGAGTAGGCTAATTCGCTGATGGCGGTGAAGCTCTTGAACGTATCATATGGAAGCTTCGGGTAGATGAATTGGTTGAGTGGATGACCGCTCGCCACCACAATTAGCGTGTAGCCGTCTGGGGCCGCTTGGGTTAGAGCCTGCGACGCAATAATGCCGCCGGCGCCCGCGCGGTTTTCGATCACTGGGAGACGGCCCCAGATCTTGGACAGCGCCTGTCCAATTGTACGCGCTAACACGTCGACCGCTCCGCCCGCCGCATACGGCACTAGGATATGCACTGGCTTACTCGGGAACGTCTCGGCAGTCGCGCAGGTTATTGCGAGCGTGAAGGCGGCAAAGGTCAGCAGCGCGCGAGCGCAGTACCTTTTGATTTTGTAAAATGTCAAAAGTCTGTTGCGACAGACCAAGCTTCCGCAGGTAACCCGATTCCTATCCACTATCACCCTCATTTTTGAGAACCGTGAGATGAACCAGTAATTTTATATGGCCGTCGAATGGGTATGCGGCAGCGTGCAGGGCTTGCTTGTCGATCGGCGCCGTGACGATTCCCGCTATGTCGCTCGCGGCGGGATCGCTCATCGTGATGCCGATCCTTGGTGATGTCATCTTGCCTCGTCTGGGTCAGTTCGGCTGCAGGTTGGCCGCGCTTGCGACCTTGAGCCATTGCGCCGTTTCCGCGGCGATAAAGGCCGAGAATTGCTCCGGTGAATCGCTCGATGGTTCGGCCCCGAGCGTCTTGAGATGCTCCCGCACATCCGGCATGGCCACGGCTTTGCGAATCTCCGCGTTGAGCTCGTCGACGATCGGCTTCGGTGTCCCAGGAGGAGCGACGACGCCAACCCAAATGCTCACAGCGAATTCGGGCAGCCCGCCCGACTCGGCGACGGTCGGCACTTCCGGCAATAGTGTCGATCGCTTTGCGCTGGACACCGCAACGGCGCGAAGCTTACCCGACTTTATATAGGGCAGGGCCACGGGCAGCGTCGGGAACATCATCGGCACCTGATTAGCGAGGACAGCCGTAATGGCTGGCGCGTCGCCCTTATAGGGCACATGAACAAGATCGATACCGGCCATCACCTTGAGAAGCTCGACCGAGAGGTGATTGGACGTGCCGATACCCGCCGACGCGTAATTGATCGTGCCGGGCTTTTCCTTGGCGAGCGCGATCAGATCCTTGACGCTGTGCACGGGAAAGGCCGGATTCACCACCATGATATTCGGCGCCGCGGCGACAAGCGCAACCGGAGCGAAATTCTTGGTCGGGTCATAAGGCAGGTTCTTGTAGAGACTGGGTGCCATTGCAAGATTACTTACCGAACCGAGCAGCAGCGTATAGCCATCGGGTTTCGCCTTCGACACCCAATCCGCACCGATCGTACCGCCAGCGCCGGCACGATTTTCTACGACGACCGCCTGGCCAAGACTATCGGACATCTTTTGTCCGATTATACGCGCTACGATGTCATTGATACCGCCGGGCGGAAAGCCGACGACCAAGTGGATCGGCCTGTCTGGATAAGACTGGGCTTCAGCAATGATTGACGCGGCAGTGAGGCATGTGGCCACCAATGCGAGCCTGGCGATCTGCAAAATTTTGCACACTCTCCGTCTTCCCCTATTTGACCGTCGAGTTGTCGATCGTGACCTACACTGAAATACCGTGCGTCTGAGATAATGTGCAAATTAGCTCAGAGCGGTCGGTCGCTTTTCGATTCTATTATGAGCTTCGCCCCCTAAGATGCTGACTGGCACCCCGTCTCGCTCGAGGCAGGCCCGTACCGTTTCCACCGGCAGTCGATTCCAGTCGTGCCCCGCGACCAAAGCCGCGAATGTACCGGCAGCCTGCCCTTGCAAGCCCGTGGGCGCCATATTGCGCGCGAATTTGTCGACGTCATGCGTCATCGACGCGCAGCGCCCGGCAACGACGAGGTTTTGGATCTTTTCGGTGATCATGCAACTGAGCGGAAACTCAAACCGCATCAGCTTCAGCGAAAGCTTACGCGCCCATTCATCGCTTGCAGAGCCTTCGTGACCGTAGTCAGGCCCATGAATTTCCGCGTTACCGTAGTCAACCGAGGTCATTACGGCGACTGAATCGTCGAATCGCCTTCCGTTGGCGAGATCGTCATAGGTTAGGGTATAGCGCCCTCTGATGCGACGAGTTTCGCGAACGCCAAGATAAGCCGATGTATCAATCAAAAAGCTGTGTTCAAACCCCGGCAACAGAGTGCGGCAGGTGCGCACGATATCGCGGAGCTGCCGGCGTCCCTCGATCTCGGCCCGCGTAATGTCGGCGGCCTTGGTTCCGTCTACGTCGTAGACGCGCGTGCTGTTGCAGATCAGGATACCGCGGTCGATATGTTCCTTAGCAATTACACCGCTAAAGCGCAGGTAGTGAATCGGTAGGGAGGCATTCAGTATTCCTATTTGCTTGGCCTTTTCGACGATTGAGAAAAAACCGTCGACGCGAACCACCCCACGCTCCAAATCCACCACGCGCCGGCCGTCGTCCCGAGAAAAATCGTCGGGATGGCTGTCAATATATTCCTTAAAGCGCCTAAGGTTGACGTTACCAAAGCGGCCCATGACCGTCGTCGGTCGCATCGCGCCGTCGTCCTCGCGTCCTTTTATGAATGGGACGCCCGCTCGCGCCGCGACATCGCCGTCTCCCGTGGTGTCGATGACGACTTTGGCCATGATGGCCTGACGGCCAGATTTATTGTCGATGATAACGCCTTCCATCTTGCCATTGCTGACCAACGGTTCTGAAACCCAGGTGTACAACAAAAGTTCGGCGCCCGATTCCAGCACGATCTCGAGTGCTGTCAGCTTGTAGATCTCGATATCCCACGGCACGACGTCACCAAGGCCAGCGCCTTGCTCGCGCGCGAGGCGCGAAAAAAACTCACGTGGAAAGCCGACAAGCTCATTCGCCGGAATCACGATCAATCCCATTGCTGAGCCGGTTGCAGTGCCGCCCAGAAACCCGGCCCGCTCGATTAATAGGGTCTTTGCACCGTTGCGTGCGGCTGCGACCGCAGCTGCAATTCCTGCGACGCCACCGCCGCAGACCAGAACATCAACACGGGTCGCAATGGGGATTGTTTGCTCACCCAGCCGGACGTGATCAATCGCAATATCGAACAACAGAGGCCTCAACAAAAACGAGGGCTGGTTACGGTGTTCTCAGGGAGCGATACCGGGCCGAAAGAAAGGTACCCATCCGCCTACAACGACGAACTGAAGGCCTTCAAGAAGCTTACAGGTTATTCCACTTTGATGCCCGCAAATTTCACTACCTTACTCCACTTCTCAATTTCGTCGCCGATGAACGCCTTAAATTGGGTGGGTGTCATTATCATCGGCTCACCGCCCAAGCTGGCGAGCCGCACCTTCATATTGGGACTGGAGAGCACTGCATTGATCTCTATGTTAAGCCTATCGACGATCTGCGGCGGCGTATCCTTGGGCGCGCCAATAGCGTGCCATAGGTACGCATCAAAACCCGGCACAAATTCTCCCACTGATGGTACGTCGGGAAGCGCCCCCGAGCGCGCTGCCGTAGTTACCGCGAGGGCGCGCAGCTGACCCGATTTGATATAAGGGATCAGCGTGGCTATCGCGCTAAACGCCGCCTGTACCTGTCCGCTGAGCAAATCGGGTACATAGCTGCCGCGATAGGGGATATGAACTAGGTCAACGCCTGCCATCGCCTTGAATAGTTCGCCGACGACGTGGGGAGAGCTTCCGCTGCCGTCGGAGGCGAAATTGACTTTCCTGGGGTTGGCCTTGGCATAGGCGATGAACTCGGGAAGCGTCTTTGCCGGAAATGCCGGAGTCACCGCTAGGACCTGCGGCGACCGGAAGGTACCTGCAACCGGCGCAATATCGCGGATGAGGTCGAAACTAAGTTTTTCGTAGACGGTCGAGTTGATCGTATTAGCTACAGTTACTGCGAGGAGCGTGTAGCCATCAGGGGTCGCTCGAACGACCGCCTCGGCAGCAATGTTGCTGCCCGCCCCCGGCCGGTTATCAACGATGACTTGCTGCCCGAGGCGTTCCGACAACGATTGAGCAACCAGGCGGGTGGTAACATCGGGCGCGATGCCAGCAGGAAATCCAACGACGATGCGCACTGGCCGCGAGGGATAGGTTTGCGCTCCGGCGATGCCCTGCGCGATCGAGAGCGCCGCAGTACTCGCTGCCAAATGCAGAAATTTTCTGCGGGGAAATTTGATCATTTGCCCGCCCTAGGGATTTGGCAAGCCTAGTGCATCCTGCGCGAACCGGTTACTCAGCTCTTCACCCTCACGTAAGGGCGTATGTCGTAGAGCGGTCATTATAATAGTCATTATAATAATTTGTGTCGTCTATTCGGCCGCCACGGCCGTCTTTTCGAGCAGGCCTGCCCAGACCAGGTCGCGCTTAAGCTCGTCCTTCTGCGCCTGCGTCAACGGCGGGATCGGCGCGCGCGGATTGCCGCCGGTGAGCCCCATCATCTCGCTCCACGTCTTGACCGCGGCCTTTGGCAGAAAGCCGAGCGACCAAGGCGCATTGATCCACTTCTGCTCGACCACGCGGGCGCGCGCGAGCGTTGTCCAAATGCGGCGGGCCTCCTCCCAGCGACTGGCCGCGGCTGCCTGGTAGTAGTCGCGGATCGGCGTATTGCTGGGAGACTGGAAGAGATAGGGCGCGGGGCTCGAATTGTGCACCTGGTCGCCATAGAAGAGCATGTTGTCAAGTAGATTGGCTTCGAGCGGATCGCACAGCACGATCTTGCCCTTCACCAACCTGCGGGTTTCCAGGATGTGCGCCTGCGGCTGCGCATTTTTAACACAGACGATGTTCTCGATCTCAGCGAGGTCGGCGACCTGCTGCGGAGTCAGCGAATAGCCGGAGATCGGCGTGTTGAAAAGGCCGACGCCGAGGTCAGTCTCAGCGCAAACCGCTTTGAAGAAGTTAAACGTGACATCGGGGTGGCGAGAATTCATGGGCGGGTTGGCCATAATGACAAACGAGGCCCCGTGCTTTTGCGCATGCTGGGTTAGCGCCACAGTCTCGCGGATGTTGGCCGCGACTGTATGCGGCATTACCGGGATCTTGCCTGCCACCTCGTCGAGGACGATCGCGTGGCCGCGGAAGCGCTCCTCCATTGTCAGCGACCAAACCTCGCCGACCAAGCCGCCAATGAACATGCCGTCGACCTTAATGCCGTCAACGTAATGCCGAACGTCTCTGCGCAGCCCAGCTTCATCGAGCTCGCCGTCGTCCGTGAAGGGGAACGGGATCGCGGTCCAGACCCCTTTCATCACGTCGTGCGCGTGCGTCTTAGCTTCGCGGCGGCTGTATTTCATTATCCGACTCCTTCTGCCTGTTAACTGGATACTGACCAGTCGAGCGAGATACTGACGGTGAGGATCGAGTAGATCGTCCAAGCGGACGTTAAGCGCGTTGTATGTGGACAGCAGGGCGCCGGAAGTCCGGGTCATATGTTTCGCCCCCAGTTTCGGATTTCACCCCCGCCTGCGGGTAGGCCGCTTAGTTTTCGGCCGACATTGTTCTCGATGGCATCTGGCCAGAAAGCCTCATCGGCCTTCCTTGACCGAAGTCAACAGGCGGGGCCGAATTTTACGGCGGGTCTAAAACGCGAGATGCCCCCGCGATCTTGTAAAAAGCGTGGGTACTATAGCTTCGGATATGGATTGTCGGCGATCATCACTTCGACGAGTGCAGGGCTATGCCGTGTTGCCGCGAGTCCCTGCCGAAGTGCTGCTTCCAAATCTTTGGGATCACTTACGCGAATGCCGTGAACATTGCAAGCTTTAGCGATTTCACAAAAATTGGGGCTGTCGAACGTAGTGCCGTAGGTGTGCCCATAGAGGCTTGCCTGCTGCAAATAGGTCTGCCCGAAAGTGCCGTTGTTCGTGACGACCATGAGTATATTTGCGCCGTATTCCGCCGTGGTGGCAAGGTCGCCGATGGTCATGAGAAATGCGCCATCGCCGGCAAGCGCCATTACGTCACGGGAAGGTAATTCGAGTTTCGCGGCTATTGCGGTTGGCAATGCATAACTCATCGCGTTCCAAACACCCGATTGCATAAAAGATTCTGGACTGGCAATGCGACGGTATCTCCGCGCCCACATCTGACAACTACCGACGTCACTGGCGAGTACGGCCGTATCATCAAGAACTCTATTAATGGCATCCATTAAGATTCCGGGATGAATCGGTTTGTCGTCTTCGTGAGGTTTGTTTTGCGTTGCGAGTTTGCTGCGGATAGTGGCTTTGCCATAGGCCAATTTGTTGATCAGGGTTGCATTGCGGGGCCGCTGGTAATTTCCAAGTCGTTCAAGCAATGCCCGAAGGAAAAGTTTCGGATCCGCGACACGCTGGTTATTCCCTTGGTAGCGCAGATCAACCGCATCATCGAATCCAATGACGATCTTTCCAACCTCCGGTCCAAGCCTAGTGAGTGTCGCCATCTCAGCGGCGCCCATGCGCATGCCGACACAAAGCACGAGGTCAGCGCCCCTGAGCGCTTCCGCACAGAGTGGGTGTGGCTGAAAATCGGAGATATAACCAGCCGCAAGAGGATGATCTTCCGAGATCACACCAATCGAGTCCTGAGCAAATATGACCGCCGCCTGCAGCTTTTCGGACAGCGCCGCCAATTCCTGCATTGCCTGCCGTCGAATGACACCTTTGCCTGCCGCCAACACCGGTGAATTCGCGGCCATTATGGCGCTGGCAAAACGGTCAACGTCTTCCGGCTCGGGGGTGGCAACAGCGGTTGGAATGGATTTATAGGCGGAAAGTATAGCGGGCGCTTCCTGCAATACGAATTCGCTGTAATCCGATAATCGCGGTAATTCAACGTGCACCGGTCCGGGGCGTCCGCTGCGCGCGATGTGAAACGCCTTAGCCAATACCTCTGGAACGTCGGTAAGACGCTCAACCCGTGCGGTCCACTTCGTGATCGGTTTGAACATCTCATTGACGAAGGCAGGATCGTCGACTCCGTGAAAACACTCGAGTTCGGCATTAAGCGGCACTGCACCGCTGATATGAACCATTGGCGAGGCAGCACCGTAGGCTTGTGCAACGCCGGCCATGCTGTTTACAGCGCCTGGACCGGCGGTAACGATGCACACGCCAGGCTTGCCCGAGAGCCGCCCGTGAGCTTCGGCCATTAACGAGACATTCGGCTCCAGCTTGCAGGTGACAAGCTTGATTGAATTGACTCGGCTAAGCGCATCGTAAATTGGATGGATGTGCGATCCGGGGACGCTGTACACTCTTTGCACGCCTTCCGCCTGCAACGCCTCGACGACAGCCTCGCCGGCGTTCATTGCCGAACGCTCATGATGCATGAGTCATCTCCCACGGGAATGGCGGGACCAAATACATCAGATCTTCCCTATCATGATAGGGTGGGGCTCATATACTGAATTGAACGTCTGTCTACTGAGCGCCCGCGTACATCTGGCTGCGTAAAATCACGCGGCTGCGTTTTAAATCGCAAAGCCTGGGCCGTAAGAAGTCTCACTGGCGATCGGGGAGGGCATCCGGCCGGCCGAACATGCGATCGATCTTACTCGCCAGAATGAAATCGTTCTCGTGCAACCCTTTGATTTTCTTGGTGCGTAACGAGATTGTTGCGTAACCCCAGCCGAAGTTGACATCGGGGTGATGACCTTCAGCTTCAGCCAAGTTACCGACGTCACGGACGAAGTTGAGCGCCTCCTGAAAATTGCGGAAACGGAAGGTGCGTTCGATGCGATGGCTGTCATCGCGCAATTCCCAATTCGGAGTTTGCGATCGAAAACGCTCGGCTTCGTCAGGCGTAAGCGACGGAATACCGCCGCGACAAGGGGTGCACTTCTTCTCGGCAAGAGTTTCGGTCATGACTTGGCCCTCGGGCCGAAAGAGAACAGTTTATCCCAACATAATAGGATAACGGCTTTCAATCTCATTGTGAAACGCGTTTCCGCATGTCGCGGAAGCCCCAACCAATTCTATGATGGTAAGTGGCTGCCCCTGCATCCTCAAAGCCGCAATTGCCAGCGCTAAACTAACATTCCACTTGGACTACTCTATGAAGGCTGTTAATGACGGAACGTGTGATTAGTATCAACAGGAGACGAGGATGGCAATTGTTCGAATGATTGTTACGACAGTGCCTGCCGAGATGGCCAGCCAAGCGGAACGCAATTGGAAAGAAAAATGCGCTCCACTCATGAAGAGGCAATCAGGTTGTAAATTAGAGCGTCTGCTCCGAGCCAAAAATACCCCGGGAGAATACATTTCATACGCGGAGTGGGACGACGAGGAAAGCATTCGCGCATACTTGAAAAGCCAAGATCACCAGGAGATCAAGCGGCATAATACGAACATCGCAGGCGCAAAGGTGGTAGTGAGGGAATACGAAGTAGTCAACTAAGACGAGACGCAGTGTGCCGTGCGCTGCAAAAGTCATTCTGTTCGAATTTGCGTCATCTAGATCAACAATTAGTATGGTTGAGCTGCGCGCGCATTCCGAATTGGAGGTTAAGGCGTACTAAGTACGCGCTAATCTCGAGACCGGTTATATGAGTTGCAGGGGGCCACAATATCGAGGCGGATCAAGCTAGAAAAGTAACTGATTTGTTTTCATATCGTCAGGCCATTGCTCGACTTCTTTGATTTGTCGCTATGCCCAGTGATAGTGGTGATAGAGGTGATCGTAGTGCTATGCCTTGAGATCGTTGTTTCTTTTACATCGGCAGAATACCGGCCTTCTCGATAATATGACGCCACTTTGCAGTTTCAGAAACGATAAACTTCTGCAGTTCTTCTGGTCCCGGAGAAACTGGCTCTGCACCAAACTCGACGAAGCGGCCGCGAACGGCAGAATCTTTCACCGCTTCAGCTAACGCACCGTAGATTTTATCAACGATCGGTTTTGGCGTTCCGGCTGGGGCGAGCAGCGCGAGCCAACCAAACGTCTCGTAATTTTTCACACCAGCTTCTGCGGCTGTCGGTACGTCGGGTAGCGCGGTCATGCGGTTTTCACTGGTGACCGCCAGTGCGCGCGCGTCGCCGTTTTGCAGAAGGCCGAGCACGTTCGGCAAGAATTGAAATCCAAGGGGCACTGAGCCCGTGATGAAATCTGGCGTGTATTGTGCGATGTTGCGATAGGGCACATGAGTCAATTGCACACCCGCAATCTGCTCAAAATAAGCGCCCGCGAGGTGTTGCGAGCTTCCTACGCCTACCGACCCGTAGTTCAGCTCTTTTGGATGTGCCTTCGCGTAGACAATGAATTCCATCAGCGTTTTCGGCGGAAGCTTGGAGTTGATGACGATCACGTTAGGTAAGATTGCGAACAGCGAAATCGGAGCGAAATCCTTCTCCGGCTCGTAACCGAGCTCCTTGAACAGCGTCTTGTTGGCCGCGAGAGGGCCCGATGTGCTCATCACCAGCGTATATCCGTCAGGTGACGCTTTTGCCGCAGCCGCCGTGCCGCTGTTGCCGCCCGCGCCCGGACGATTTTCGACCACGAATCGTTGCCCGAGGGTCTTTTCCATCTGGTTCAGCAGGACGCGCGTGACGACGTCGCTGGCGCTTCCCCCGGCAAAAGGAACGATGACCTGGATCGGCCGCGTCGGAAAATCTTTGGCCTTCGTGAGAGGGCTAACGAGGGCTGCAATAATTACGGCAAGCCCGGCGAACGCGGCCTTGCGTATTATTGTCTGGGCCATAGTGAATCCCGATTTCGTGTAGTTCGTCGGCGTAACAATTTCCGATGTTGTCAGGTGCCGCCAAATTTGGGCGAACGCTTGCTATGGAAGGCCTCGACACCTTCGCGGAAGTCGTCGGACTGCCGCAGCCGGCTGTAACAGTGTCCTTCCAACTCGATCGCAATCGACAGCGTCGAGTCCTCGGTATCATTCAGAAGTTTCTTCGCAGTTCGTTGCGCGAGCGGAGAGAACGTCAACAATTCGTCGACCAGGGCATCGGTTGCCGCCTCGAGCTGCACATCCGGCACACATTCGGTGGCGATACCCCATTCAAGCGCTTGTTTGCCGGCGATGCGTTTGGACCGCATCACAATGTCTTTAGTACGCGTAATCCCAACGATCTTCTGCAGTCGCGCTGATCCGCCAGAGCCTGGAATTTGGCCCAACCTCTGTTCCGGCAGCGCAAAGAAACAGGTCTCCGATACGATGCGAAAATCGCAAGCCAACACCAGTTCGAAGCCTACGCCGAAGCAATAGCCGCGGCTGGCCGCGATTACGGGCTTTGAACAACGCGCTGGCGCAGCAATATTCCAGGCGAGTTTGGAAACGTGTTCAGGCGAGGCTCGCATGAAGCCCATGATATTGCCGCCGCTGGAAAAGTTTTCACCGATAGCGCGCACCACGATCACCCGTACGCGTTCGTCTGCGTCGAGTGCCTCGAAAACCAGGCGCAGCTGATCACGCTGCGGCATTTCGATCACGTTGAGCGGTGGACGGTGAAGAATGATATCCGCGCGCTGCTTCTCAGCATTGAGTTCGACTTTAAACCCGTCGAGCGAAGCGAGTTGCGGATCGTTGATCGTAATCGATATCATGCAGTGGCTCCTTGTGATCTGGGCCTATCTTCTGCCTGGAATTCGCCAGCGACTAGCTTGCGGCGCAGCAGCTTGCCGACGGGCGATTTTGGAATCTCGGACACAAACACGTAGCGTCGCGGGCGCTTGAAATTGGCAAGGCCCGAGGTTTGGCAAAACCGGTCGAGCTCTTCTTCTTTCACGGGACTATTACGTTTGACGAAGGCAGCGACGATCTTGCCCCAGCGCTGGTCGGGCAGTCCGACAACGGCAACCTCCGAGACAGCCGGGTGCAGCGACAGGCAGCTTTCGATTTCGACTGGCGAGACATTCTCGCCTCCGGTGATGATCATGTCATCCACGCGACCGGTAACGAACAAGTCGCGGTCCTTATCGAAATATCCGGTATCGCCGGTAAAGTACCATCCTCCTCGCAGCGCTTTCGCGTTTGCTTCGGGGCGTTGCCAATATCCTTCAAACGACTCGTCGCCCAGCAGCAAGGCAATTATCTCGCCTTCCTCGCCGATGGCGGCGATGTCGTCAGGAGATTTCGCACCAAGCCTTACGACGCGGATGCGTTGATTAATTCCTGCACGCCCGGCCGAGCCAGGCTTGGCGGGTGCATTCTGGTCGATAGTGAATGTATAGATCTCGGAAGAGCCGTAATGATTGACGAAAAGCTGCGGCTTGAAAGCAGCATTGAGTGCCTTCAGTAGACCGTCGGTCATGGAGGCGCCTGCAAAACCGAGCTTGCGCACCGAACTGATATCGGTCGCGGCGAATCGCTCGTTATGAATGAGGTCGTGATAGAGGGTCGGTACGAGGTACAAGTTGGTGATCTTCTCGGCCGCGATGAGTTCGAGTGCCTTTGCCGCCTCGAACCGCGGCAGGCACACGAAGGCACCACTCATCAGTGACATAGCTAACAATGAGCGAACACCCATAGTGTGATAGAGTGGCATGACACCAAGGGTGCGCTCGCCGGGCGCGTATTGGTTCTGCGCGACATGCGCCACGGCCGCCGCACGTTCGGCTGCTTGTCGCCTGGGCACACCTTTCGGTCTCGCCGTAGTGCCTGAGGTGTAGAGCATGACCGACCAGGCATCAGCGCCAACGCGCGGCGCGGCATAGCTGGAATCCAGCTTGGCCAGGCTGTCGAATTTTATTTCGTCTCCCTGCACCGCGCTGAGCGCAATACGCTTTTGCGGCTTGGCTCGACGTGATTCGCGCACGGCCTCTGCCGATACCTCCTCGAAAATGATCGCCTTCGCTTCAGAGTTTTCGACATAGAAATCGATCTCCTCAGCCTTGGACCGCCAGTTGATTGGAGTGATGACAATACCGGTGAACTGACAGGCCCAATGGATGGTCGCGGCTTCCCAGCGGTTCTGCAGCAGCGTCACCAAATGATCGCCAAGCACAAGTCCAAGTTGGTCAAAGCCAGCGACGACCGCAGAGATGTGCCTGAACCATTGTGCGTAGGTCAGTCGGACCGAGCCATCAACGATAGCGAGTGCATCAGGATCTCGCTCAACGCTGGAGAGAAAGCTGCTTCCGAGGTCAAGCATCAGTAAGCTCCTCGCGGCGAGGGGTTCTCTGTTTCGGTTACAGATCGCCGAGGCCGTATTCCGTCCAGCGAGCTCTCACGCGTGCTTCATCTTCGGGAGCGGGTCGGACGGTGGGCGGAAAGCGTTCACCGCCCCATTCCGGACGGCGTGGGTTTTTCCAAGAGCGTGTGGCGTCGATCAACATTCGATTCCATAGGCCCGTACCCAGTTGTGATACGTCTCGATCTTCCAAGGGCGTACTGGGATCGATGGGAGAACCGAAAATCCCAGGAAAGATCACCACGCCGCCTTCTCCGGCATTCACGCGATGTGCGAACGCCCACTCGACCTGCTCGTCATCCGCTGGGTCGATGTCCTCTTCCACGACAATTACATGCTTGTAGCGGTACTGAGCGGCGCTGTTGCCCCAAAGCGCGGCCGCGATCTGCTTAGGTTGCCCCTGGTAGTGTTTCTTGATCTGCACGCGGATATTGACGCCGTTGGTAATGGGCGGCGCGTACACGTCAAGGATACCGGGAACACCAGCGCTGTTCAAAATATTCCAAGCAATGGCGGCCCGCTGTACTGAGCTCATAACGCTGTTCTCGCTGTACGAGCCTGGCAGGGTGCCCTCCAGTGAACCGCAGAAGATCGGGTCGCGTCGGTGCGTAATGCATGCGATCTTCATCGTCGGGCGCGGCGTTGGCAGATCAGATACGTAGCCGGTGAATTCACCGAACGGTCCTTCGCTCTCGTACGTAGCCGGATCATCGCTGATTGCCCCTTCAAGAACGATCTCTGCACTTGCTGGAACCTCAAGGTCGATCGTCTCGCAGCGCACGAGTTGTGTCGGCTCGCCTCGATAAGCCCCCATCACGTCCCACTCGCACACTCCCGCCGGAATGGGCGATCCGGCCAGGAACGACATGATCGGATCCCAACCGATCACGCACGCCACCGGCATGGGCTGCTTGCGTGCAGCCCATTTCGCAAAATGCGCGCCCCAGTGCTGGCCCCCCTTAATGAGCAAGAATGGCGTCGTATTCTTCTGGCCGATCATGCCTCGGTAGATGCCGACGTTCATCAAGCGTGTATCGGGGTCTCTGGTGACGATGGCAGAGAAAGTGTGGATATAGCGTCCGCCTTCGAGGTAGTGCCACTTGGGGACCGGGAACTCGGTCTGGTCGATCGCATCGCCGCGAATAATGATGTCCTTCACCGGTCCGGTGTCGACGATTGTCGACGGAATAGTTTCGCGATTTTTCTTCATCACATGCTGGACAAGTTCGCGGTTGGTTGCCTCGCGCGGAAAGCCAAGGGCAAGGGCTAAACGTGATCGCGAGCCGAGCCCGCTCACGAATAGCTTTCCGCACCGCCCGTGCCTGTAACCCTTAACGTTCTCGAACAAGAGGGCAGGCCCTTTCTTCTCAAGAACACGTCGGGCGACCGCCCCGATCTCCCGGTCCCAGTCGACCTCAGCCGTGATTCGTCGCAGCTCGCCTTCCTTCTCGAGGCGACCCACCCACTGCCGCATGTCCATGAAGCCCATTGTGCTCTTACTCCTGAATTCACACGGCCAACGCCATCAGATTAATGCGCACGGCCTATCAGCACCATCGAGATGACCGGAACGTAGGTAATAATCAAAAGGGTCAGAAAATTAATCGTCACGAATGGTAAAACGCCGCGATAGATCGTGACGAGCGGCGTTTGGAATACCGCCTGTGAGGCGAAAAGATTGAGGCCGAAGGGGGGACAGTACATACCGATACTCAAATTGACGGCCATGATAATACCGAAGTGGATGGGGTCTACGCCGACTGCTTGAACGATCGGCAGCAGCAGTGGTGTAAGGATCAGTATTGCAGCCGGAGGTTCGAGAAAGCTTCCCATCACCAACAGTACGACGTTAAGTGACAATAGTGTCGCCCAAACTGGCAAGTCCAGGGCGTTGATCTCAGCGATCAACTTCTGGGGGATACCACTCGTGGTCAGCAGCGAGGCATAAATACCCGCGGTCGCTACAATCATCATGATTTGCGAGATGAGGCTCACTGCACTCACAATAATGCGCCATAGATCAAGCAAGCCAACTTCGCGGTGGATCACCATAGTAATGAAGAGCGAATAGACGACGGCAACACCGGCCGCCTCGGTTGGCGTGAATATGCCTCCATAGATTCCGCCGAAGATGACAAAGATCGTGCCGATCGACCAGCTTGCCTCCTTTGTAGAGGCCCAGATCGTCTTCCAACGCGCACCAGGGGTTAGTCGAACCGCTTTGATGCGCGCGTAGACCATGACGTAGAGCGCATCAACAAAACCGATCAGAAGACTTGGCAGAATGCCCGCGGTGAACAACGCGATTGCGGATTGTTGGGCCACCATCGAATAGATGATCATCGCGATCGACGGCGGTATAACAACGGCAATGGCTCCGGAAGAGGCTATAACACCAACCGAAAAGCGCTCGTCATAGCCGTTTTGTCGGAGCGAAGGATAAGTCATGCGGCCGACCGCAACGACCGTGCCTACGGCCGTATGGGTCATCGCGCCGAAGAGTTCTGATGCTGCGACAGTTGTTACCCCGAGCGAGCCCCTGATCCCGCCAATCACCGAAACGACCCACGTGAGAATGCGTCGAGCGATGCCGCCTTGAGCCATAATTTCGCCGGCCAAAACGAAAAACGGAACGGCGAGCAGTGGATAATTGTCGAGGCTACCGAATGTGTAGATCTGAATGGACTGTGTCGGCAGCCCGGTGACCAGCACGATCACAATGGACGTGACGAAAAGCGCGAGAAATATTGGGAAGCCAAGGATCAGAAGTATCGCCGGAAGAATGAAATAAATGAAGTCGTTCAGCACCGGCGGCGACCCTTAATGGCTAGGCGTCTGATCGGCCATTCCGATGGCTCGTGATGAACCGCACGATTACGAAAAATGCCGTGAAGAGGAGTCCGATGGGAATCATTGCCTGCGGAATGGCAAGGGGAATATTTGCAGCCAAACTTCGCTGGTCGAATATCACGAGTTGTCGGATCACAGGCCAAGCGAAGATCACAAGTACAATCGCGGTCGCGAAAAGGACGAGTTCAGAAACAAAATTGAGCGCAATCTGTACTTTCTCTGGCATGAGACGCACAATAATATCCATCCGAATATGCCGGCCAGACCAAGTAACAACGGTGCTGCCAAGAAACACGCAGCCAATCATTAGAAACAACATCGACTCTTCTGCCCAAGGAATCGACGAATGGAGAAAATATCGTCCGACGATATTTGCGAAGTTAAGGGCGACACTGCAGATGAGCAGCACACTCGATACGCTGCGAATGATCGCAAGTAAGACATCTACCAATCGCAACAAATTGTTGATCATGCGCATTCGACTCGCAAGAATGCACGATAGTGGTCGCTTGTGAGCTTAGACTAGCCGATCTGGCTTGCAGGACAATCAAACAATCCCCGTCGATAATTGATGCGGTTCATCGCCGAATAGTCGGCCATCCATCCGCAAGTGCAGCTGGCGGAGGGCCGGATCTCGTTACGTCATGATCATCGCAGCATTCACGCGGTCTTCTCGGCGGTTTTCTGAAGCAACGCAAAGAGCGCCGCCTCCTCGGGCTTTTTCGCGGTCACTTCGGCTCCGATTGGCTTCAACAACTTGTTGAGTTCGGCGTGCTCAGCCGCGCTTAATTGCACGAGTTCGCCTCCGTTTGCCGTCCAAACATTGCGTTGCTTGGCAGTGAAATCGACTGCCCAGGGGAACACCTCAGCGCTTGCTTTCTGACCAGCATCAGCAACCACGGTCTGCAGATCTGCGGACAAGCTGTCAAACCAGGTCTTGCTCAATACAGTGACGACGGTCACCATCGCCTGATTCGACTCCAGGATATACTTGGCGGCATCGTAGTAACGGAATGCAGTCAACACCGGCAATACACTCATCACCCCGTCAATCGTACCTTGCTGAAGTGCAGGAAGCACATCGCCGAGTGGCATCGGTACCGGCGTCGCGTCCAGCTTGCGTAGCTGCTCCATTTGGACAGCGGCTGCGAGCACGCGAATCTTGCGTCCAGCGAAATCCGATAATTTTGCAATCTTAGTGCGAGTATTGAAGATGGTTGGAGCGTTAATGAATAAGCCGATGCCCTTGAGCCCTTTATTGGCGCCAAGTGACAAGAATGCCTTGTTGAATTCAGGATCCAGAATAGTGCGGTTGGCATGTTCGACGTCCTTGAACAAGCCAGGCGAGCCGAGCACTTCGTAACGGCTGTCGACACCGCTCAAGAATTCCGGCGGAGCCACGAATCCCTGAATCGAATTGAATTGCGTGCCCTCGATCATCCGCGGTGCGGTGCCGAGTTGGCTTCCGGGGTAAAGTTCTGCCTTGATTTTTCCGTTGCTGCCGGTCTCGACCAAGCGGGCGAACATTTTCATCCATTCATGCTGCGCATCGTTGAGGGTCTGCGTGCCCAGTTTCATAACGATCGGTGTCTGGGCGCGAAGCTGGGTCGACGTCAATCCAAGAGCAATGCCGGCGCCCATACCGTGCAGAATTCTTCGCCGGGTGAAATTTCGGTCGGTCGCTTTCCTCATTGGCTCCACCTTTGTAGTTCTAGAAACTCGGCCAGCCGAGACGACACTGGCCCGGTGCCGATCCCGCGCGTCACCGGGATTCGCCTGCCTCCCGTAGGTCGGCAGCGAGATCTTTAACTGTGATACTAATCTGAAATATTACAGTAGCGGCAACGGTGAGTCAATTACGTGGGGGCGTCACGGCATGAGGCTACTTGGCGGACGAGCGCAACCCAGGCGACGGCAACCGCCGCTCCAATCGACACCTTGGAGCCGAAGGGACTTTCGGAACTTGCCGCGTGCGCTCAAGACCTCTCAATTCGTAGCTTGGCGCGTTTCGGAATTTGAAATTCCGGAAGACCAGACTCCTTCCACACGTGGAGGGCCTTCATCATCAGCTCTTTGGGCGGAAGTGAGAACGGACCGGAATCTATTTTTTGCGTCGCATCCAGGACTAGTTTGGACCCTGGCGTAACGTTGCCGCGGGCATCGCGGACCGAAGGATCCATCTGAATGGGGACATAGCAGTCATCAATCACCACGGTGTCGCGTTGCGGACTGAAGCGGGAATTTAACGCCCAATCGACGTGTGTGTGATCTCGAATGTCGACGTCCGCATCAACGACCGTGATCCGTTTCAGCGTCGTGATATCGGCGATGGTGCGACCAACGCGCTTTCCGTGTCCCGGGAATTGCGGCGTGATTGCCACAATGCCGTGCGCGAGCAATCCGCCAAATGTCAGATCGATCCATACATCGTGCACCGCTTGATCGCCGACCTCATCGCGCATCATCTGCAGAATGACTCCGGCATTCATCAGGCTCTGGATTGTGGTGCTCTCCGAAGGGGGCATCTGGCTGGTGTAGCCGTAGAACACAGGATCTTTGCGATGGGTAATCGCCTTGATCTTCCCCACCGGACGTTTCTCGACTGGTCCCATATATCCTGCGAATTCACCAAATGGTCCCTCGTCGTCGAGATCTTCGGGTGCAACTTCTCCCTCTATAATGATCTCGGCCATTGCCGGGACCTTCAAATCGACTGTCTTGCAGCGGACTAAATCGATCGGCTCACCCTTTAGGCCACCGGCGAAATCCATTTCGTCCTTGCCGTAGGGCAGGTTTGCGACGGTCGCAAGATGAACGGCTGGCTCGGTCGCGATCACCCATGCAATGGGCGCAGTTTTGCCTTTGTCGTTCCAGGTCTTGACGTTGCGGAATCCCTGACGCCCGGGCGCAAGGTTGATGACGACGCTGTGCGGATCACGCACCATCGTACGGTAGACGCCCATATTACGAATGCCGGTGTCGTGATCACGCGTGACGATAATTGTGGTGATGTATGGCGCCTTGTCTTTGCCCGGCGTCCAGGTGACGATCGGTAGCTTGTCAAGGCGCGCCTCCGGTCCGGTCAGCACGACTTCCTGACACGCCCCGCTGTTGATGAGCTTTGGCTGGTGTGGGTGGCGCAGAGCGTAGGCGACCTTATCATTGATTTGTTGCGCATCGCATTGGAGCGCGAGTGCGACACTTTTGGGTGACGCTCCGAGCGCCCCGGTGACGATCGGAATAGACGTTCCCTTAATATTTTGAAAATATAGACCAAATCGCTCTTCAACCGGCAGCGCCTGATACATCCATTTGGCCAGGCACGCGACCTCCCAGTTGTGGTCGGTCGCGCGAGTTATGCGCTTGAGGAGATTTTGCTGCTCGAGCGCTGCCAAAAAATCACGCATATCCCGATATGGCATAGTTTACTCCTGGCAAGTGACGTTGCCTCATTCACGTGGCGGCATGACTGAGACTGGAGGCGCGCTCGCAGTTGCACAATTCAAACCTCGCGCCGGCGACTTCAAATTCCGAAGACCGGCGCACAACGTTGCGGGAAGCCCGGAACCTAAGCCGGCGCATGTGACTTCCAGTGATCGGGACATTTGAGAGAGTTGTGATACTACTCTGATATATTAGTAATCCAATGTCAAGCCTGGGCAGCGCGACGGTACGAGAGCATCGTCACCGCATTCGTGCTGTGTAGGCCAAGCTACAAAGAGGAGTTTCGGACGCGACAATGCCTACCTCAATCGGACGATCATTGGTAAAAGGCATTCGGTTTAATCCTTTAGTTGACCGGCTAGATTCTACATCACCAGCTGAGAAGATGATCATTGGGCTCAATTAAATCTTCGGGGGAGTAAGATGCCGTACGAAGATCTTCGCCAGTTTCTTGATGTACTTCGTCAGCATGGCGAACTCGTTAATATCGATCGTCCGATCGACCTGCGCAGCGAGGTCGCCAAAGCACTAAAACAGACTTATGTTCGACAGGGGCCGGCTTTCGTATTCACCCAAAACGGAACAGAATTTCCACTTGTCGCAGGTCTCTACTCTACAAGGAGCAAGGCGCTGCTCGCCTTCGAGGCGACGGAAGAAACGATATTCGAGAAAGTACTGACCGGTTTGGATAATCCCATTCCGCCGACCCTTACTTCGACGGCAGCACCTTGTCAGGAGGTGGTACTAACCGGCAAAGAAATCGATATAACTCGGTTTCCAATTCCAACCTACAGTCCGCAGGATGGCGGCCCCTACATCACGGCAGGAATTTTTGTTTCGAAAGATCCAGAAAGCGGCGTCGCCGACATTGGACACTATCGCGCGCAGATTCTAGGTAAGGACTCATTTTCTTTCTTCGCCCAACCGTTTCATCGGTTCGGAAAATATCTTGCAAATTGCCAGCGCCTAAACGTCACCCCGCGGGGTGCGATCCTAATCGGGGTCGACCCAGTTCTCGCTTATACCTGCCAAGTTCAAACGACTGACGAAACCGATGACTGGCATGTGGCTGGTGGTCTCCGAGGGGCGCCGATCGAATTGACTCGCTGCAAGACGATCGATCTCGAGGTACCGTCAACCACGGAAGTTGTTATCGAATTCGAGGTCGATCCAAATAACAACGCAAGTGAGGGGCCGCTAGGTGAATATACTGGGTATTATACACCGGCGTCCCTGAAGCCCGTAGCGCGCATCACGGCCATCACGCATCGCCGCAAGCCGTATTTCCAAGGGTTGCTTACGGGCAAGCCAGTCACCGAAAATCATATCCTGAAAGCCATTCCATTCGAGGCATCGGTCTGCCACGCACTCAAGACACAGTTTCCTACCGTTGAACGCGTGGCCATTCCGCCATCCGGCGGTGTTTCGTTTTATGTCGTAATCGCAATGCGCCCACGATTTGCAGGCGAGGCCCGTCAAGCAATTCTTGCTGCGATTGCCAGCAAGATTCGCCCGAAATGGGTAATCGCCGTCGACCCGGATGTCGATGTTCACAACCCGGAGGAGGTGGAATGGGCTATGTGTTTCCGTGTACGGCCGGACCGCGACGTATTCATTATCAATCAGACCCCAGCGGGTCCTTTAGATCCTTCGGTCGACGAAAACGTACCTCTCATCGCGCGCACCTCGGCATCAGTAGGCATTGATGCTACGCGTCCTTTCGGTGAGCCTTTCGCCGAAGCCGCCGACGTTCCTGGCTGGCAAGACTATGTCGTACCCGAACTGGACAAATAACCCCAGTTAGGGATCCCCAATTAGGGGATCAAAGACTTTGCGCTAAAGTAACCACGGCCGGCAGCGTGAAACGATGCGGATGAGGCGGCTTCGCTGATGCGGTTGGTTTTTATTTTTCGGCCACTCCGGAAATCTTGACGGCTTCGGACCATAGAGCAATATCCGAGGCGATCATTTCCGCAAATTCTTCCGGTGAATTGCCGAGGGGATCAACCCCGTAACTCTTAAAGCGTTCGACGGTCTGCGGATTCCGCACTGCGCGAGCTACCTCCTTCGCCAGCGTTGCAATAACACCTTTTGGTGTGCCGGCAGGAGCCATCAATCCATTCCAAGTCAACGTCTTGAATTTCGGATATCCGGATTCGCTCACTGTCGGGACATCAGGAACCTGCGTGACGCGCTTGCTGCTAGAAACTGCGAGTAAGCGAATCCTTCCGGCGGCTGCTTGCGGTAGCGCATCGGACAAATTTGTAAACATGACCGGGATATGCCCCGCAATGAGGTCAGCCATAGCAGGCGCGTTTCCCTTATAGCTGACATGGATCATTTCCAGGTCCGCCATCCTAAGAAGAAGTGCCATAGAAAGATGTGTCACGCTGCCAGTACCGGCAGATCCATATGAAAGCTGCCTTGGTCGTGGGCGGACGTAGTCGACGAACTCAGCCAATGTTTTGACCGGAACGTCTTTGTGCACGGCGAGAACGAATGGATTTGTCGCAATATTGCTGATTGGCGCGAAATCTTTCGTTGGATCATACGCGACTTTCCTTATTGCGGGGACGACCACGATCTGCGGAAGTGCGGCAACGAACAGTGTATATCCGTCAGCCGGCGCGCGCGCCACTTGAGTTGCGGCAACCTCGCCGCCGGCGCCTCCGTGGTTTTCAACAATAAACTGTTGGCCAAACGCCTCGCTGAGCTGCTGGCAAATTATTCGTGCTATTCCGTCGGTGTTTCCACCTGCGGCAAAAGGAACGATGACCCTCACAGCTTTTTGCGGCCATGCTCGGGGCTGTGCAGAGGCAATCTGACTGAGAAATGGCGGAACGGCAGATAGTAAAAGAAGCATTCTCCGTGTGAGCATTTTTCATATCTCGATCGAGAGTTTCCGAGTTTACGTGGTTCTATTGTCGTCGGTTTAGAGTATCACATTGGAGCAATGACTGAAATATCACCTTGACATCAGATTGCTCTGTGGCCCATTTTAGAGCTACTAGCGTACGGGTGTGAGGATCTGTTTCGGTACTGAGTGTGAGCCAAGTCACCCAACGCCGACCGGCCACCAGTATTTCCATGCGAGCCGGGTACATCGAAGTAAATGACAATCGCGGGAGGCTAGAGATGACGGGCTTCAAACTAGTTGCCAGTGCGCTGTTGTTCGCCTGCGCAATCGGGTCGGCTTCAGCACAAACCAACAAACCAACGCAAATTGGGTGGGGGGTATTCACTTTCACCTCGGGGCCGGCGGCGGCTTACGGAATGCCCGGCCGCAATGCGGCGGAACTCGTCATCAGCCAGATTAACGCCTCTGGTGGTATCGGCGGGGTCCCGGTTAAGCCGATCTATGTCGACGAAGGGCAGGGCACCGACGGCGTGATCGCTGAATTCCGCCGGCTTGCTGCCGACAACACCAATCAGGCCATGATTGCTGCTCTCTCCAGCGCCAACTGTCTCGCGCTTGCGCCGGTCGCCGAGCAATTGCAGATGCCGACCTTTATGTGGAACTGCGATACCCATCAGCTTTTCCTGAAGGATAAGTACAAATACGTCTATCGAACCAACAGCAGCACCGTGCCGGAATTCGTCGCCGACGCACTTTATCTGTTGAGCGTCGACGCGAATTTCAAAAAGGTCGCGATCATCGACCCGGATTATGCGTTCGGCCGCGATGCCGGCTTAATCTTTAAGGAAACGTTGAAGGCGCTTAAACCCGACGTCGAGGTCGTGGCAGAGCTCTACCCGAAGCTCGGCTCTCCCAGTTACAACACGGAAATTTCAAGGCTCGTGTCGGCTCAGCCCGACGTGATTTTCTCAAACTTCTGGGGCGCCGATCTGGAGAATTTTGTGCGGCAGGCCGCCCCGCGCGAGCTGTTTACACACAGCAAGGTGATCCTGGCCCTAGGCGAGTCGGCTCTCCAGCATGTCGGCACGCAGCTGCCCGATGGGGTCATTGTGGGCGTGATCGGTGACGGTTACTGGTTGGCGCCGGATGCGCAACGCAAGGCTCAAACCAAGGCCTTCGTCGAAAGCTATCGCCAGCGCTTCAACGAATACCCTGTGTTCCCGTCGTTCAAGATGGCCAATACTTTGTATGCGGTGAAGGCCGTCTATGAAAAAGCGCTTGCAACCAACAAGGATCGATGGCCGACGCGTGACGATCTCATTGCCGCGGCAAAGAACCTGAAGGTTGATACACTCACCGGAACGCTGGCGCTTCGCGCGGACAATGATGGGCTCGTCGATCAGATCGTTGGGATGACAAAGAAGGATCCTGCTTATCCATTCCCGGTGATGGGCGACATGGTGAGATATCCAGCAGGTGTGGTTACACCATCGGTTGGGACCGATCCGATCGAGTGGATCAAGGGACTCAAGCCGTCAATGCTAGTGACGATCCCGAAGCCAGGATCGTATAAATAAGGGCTATGTTCACGACTTACGCGCCGCTCGTCGTCGACGGTTTGGCAGATGCGGCGCTGATCTTCTTCGTCGCGGTCGGACTCACTCTTGTCTTCAGTGTCGTGCGGATTCTCAATGTCGCGCACGGCAGCTTTTATGCACTCGGCGCGTATCTTAGCGTCGTGATTGGCGCATTTTTGGCCGGCCGCGGATGGCCGGTCCTGAGTCTCGCCGCTCTCGTGATCAGCCCGTTGGCGATTGCACTCAGCCTTGGTCCGTTGCTTGAGCGCACGATGCTGCGCTGGACCTATGGTCGGCCGGAAGCATTGCAGATTCTGGTGACATTTGGGTTGTTCCTTATCCTGGAAGATTTGCAAAAGCTGATTTTCGGCGTGCAACCGTATTCGCAGAACACTCCGATGCAACTGCTCGGTACCAGTCGCATCGGCGGCATCGTGTATCTAAATTATCAATTTCTTTTGATAGGTCTCGCACTGGTGGTGGGCATTTCCCTTCGCCTGTTGCTGAAACGAAGCCGCATCGGCAAGCTGATCGTTGCAGTCGTCGCCGACGAGGAACTTGCCCGCACCGTCGGCATCGATGCGCCTCGGGTATTTGTGCTGGCTTTCTCTGTGGGCGTATTCCTGGCGGCGCTTGGTGGCGCGTTGGCCTCACCGACGATTGGCGTGGCGCCTGGACTTGGCGCCGAAATCATGGTGCTCGCTTTTGCGGTCGCCGCCATCGGGGGCCTCGGTCAAATCGAAGGGGCTGCCTTTGCGGCGATACTGGTCGGATTCGCCCGCGCCGGAGCGATTTATTTTGCGCCCGAATTCCAGCCGGTCGTGCCATATCTCGTAATGGTCGCGGTGCTGATCGTCCGCCCCTACGGATTATTCGGTTCCGTAGGTCTGCGGCGGATCTGACGATCGTGTTTCGGTACGTCTTCAGCTTAGCAGTCGTTGCCGCATTGTTGCCGATCGGCGTGCCGTGGCTTGCCTTTGTTTTCACGATTGCAGTGAGCAAAGGGCTGGCCGCGTTGGGGGTCGCGATGCTTTTGCGCGGCGGCCTGATCTCCATCGGGCATGCGCTATATTTTGCGATCGGTGCCTATGCGGTTGCATTCCTCATGCGAGAGGCTGGCATTGCCGATCTGCTCCTATTGCTCGTTTGCGCGACGCTCATAACGACGATTGCTGGACTTGTCGTCGGCGCATTCATGGTGCGCTACCGCGCGATCTTTTTCGCCATGCTCAACCTCGCCATTTCGATGGTGTTCTTCGCCTTGCTATCGAAGCTCTATTACTTCACCGGCGGAACCGACGGCCTGCGCGTGGCCACGCCGACCATCCTGACCATTCAGCTCAGTCGGTCGACTTTCGATATCATCCTGCAAATGAGCGTATTGATCCTGATGATCGCATCGGCACTGTTGATTGACCGTTACCTGAAGAGCCCTCTCGGCGAAGCGCTTCGCGCTATCGATAGCAATGAGGTGCGGCTGGAATACCTTGGCGTTTCGGCACGCGGCACGATTTGGGCAGCCTATACCGTTTCAGCTGGTCTTGCTGGGCTAGGCGGCGCGATCTCAGCGGTGGCGATCGGCCACGTTGTGCCGGAGATGTCTTATTGGACTGTATCGGGGCAATTGGTCTTGATCGCCGTATTGGGTGGAATTGGCGGCGTACCGGGCGCATTCATCGGCGCGTTCTTTCTGGAATTGGTGCAGACCTTTGCCGTCGGCCTCGCCGCAGAAGCCTGGAATGCGATCATCGGGCTCTCGCTCCTGATCGTGATTTTCTTTCTGCCGGAGGGATTGTACGGATTGATCCAACGGCTGGAGCGGCTAAGGGCCAGTCCTAAATGAACCCAATTCTCGCGGTCCGTGATCTGCACATCAACTTCGGCGGCATTCTTGCCGCCAACGGGATCAATATCGACATTTACCCTCACGAACTCATTGCCGTAATCGGTCCGAACGGATCGGGTAAGACAACGTTTCTAAATCTCTGCACCGGCTATATTCGCCCCGCGTCAGGCTCCGTTGTCTTTGAAGGCCAGGCGATTACGGGCTTATCCCCGCGTACCATCACGCGGCGCGGCATAGCGCGTGCATTCCAGATCCCACAGCTGTTTTCCCATCAGTCGGTCCTGGAAAATGTCATGCTGGCGGTAGCCGCTCGACACGGAATCTGGGAGGCGATGACACCTCTCGCGCGCAGCAGTTACAAAGCCGAAGCGCGGGCGATTCTCGATCTGTTGACCTTAGGCGATATTGACGATCGGCTGACGGCGATCTTGCCAGAAGGGTTCCGCAAGCTCGCAGATATCGCCATCGCCATGGCTCTCAGGCCGCGCCTGCTGTTGCTCGATGAGCCAACCAGCGGTGTCAGCAGCACGGAAAAGATCTCACTGATGGACACCATCGTTCGTGTGCTGCGCGACCAAAAAATCACGGCACTCTTTGTCGAGCACGACATGGATGTCGTCGAACGCTATGCCGACCGCGTCTTGGTATGGGATGCGGGTCGAGTCGCTGCTGAAGGTCCGCCACATGAGGTGTTGCATAGTGCCAGTGTGCTCGAGCGTATTATTGGGGTCGCTTGATGCTGCGCCTGGAGCAAGTTCGTGCCGGAATCGAGCAGCATCTCGTGCTTCGTGATGTCAGTTTTGCGATCATGCCATCGCAGACCACCGTGTTGATTGGACGCAATGGCGCCGGCAAGACGACGACCTTACGCAGCATTATGGGGCTGGTGAGGCTCAACGCTGGACGCATCTTGCTCGATGATTTGGATCTGGCTGCGGTTCCCTCGCATCATCGGGCCAGTCTCGGCATTGGCTACGCGCCCGAGGACCGGCGCCTGATCGCCAATTTCTCGATTGAAGAAAACCTGCTGTTGCCGGCCATCGCCTTACATCTTCCATCCGACGAACGCCGGCGCCGTTTGGAGGAAATATACGAACTGCTGCCGGAACTGTTGGCGTTGCGCAAACGCCCAGCAGGTGTGCTGTCAGGCGGTCAAGGCAAGATCGTAGCGCTAGGGCGCGCACTGATGGCGGGTCGACGTTACGTGCTTCTCGATGAACCCTTCCAGGGCCTTGCTCCAGCGTTGGCGCTTTCTTACGCGAACGCGCTCATGCGGCTTCGCGGCAGCAGGCCCGAGCTCGGCTTGTTGATCACTGAGTCGACACCGAAGTTGCTCGACAAGATCGTCGACACCTCGCTTACGATCGAGCGCGGCGAAGTAAGCTGAGAATCGCGGCTGCTGCGGTACCGGGAGGCGCGTCGAATTTTATTTGCGCTTTGATTGTAACGACATAACGCTGCCCAACTCTTTCGGCGGCGGCAGGTCCTTGTGGGTTTCCCAAACCTCGCGCAACAGCTGTTGGGACTCTTCAGGCATCGGCTCGACCTTGCGGGTGGTAAGATCGACATGTAAGGCGAGTTGTTCGAGCGTCGCCATCTGCACCTTTTTTTCCACGTGCCACATGCGATGGAAGTAGTGGATGCGCTTGACGTCGAATCCGATCAGCTGCGTCGTCACCATCACTTCCTCGTTGACGCTCAATTCGCGCTGATAGGTGATGTGCGTTTCGACGGCGAAGGTTGATTTTCCGGTCCTCTGTTTATAGGGCATTCCAAGCCCGATCAGGGGGTAAAAGGCGTCGGTTCCGTGATCGAAAATCAGGACGAAATACGCGACATTCATGTGGCCGTTGTAGTCGAGCCATTCCGGCAGTACGCGTTCCTGCCATCGCGAGATAGGAGCCTCGAACGTCATATAACTTTCCTTTTCATGCTGTTGGTTAGAGAGGATATCGTCGTGAGCGGCTACTGGACGACGCGAGCCTGGACGTCTTGCTGGGACGACAATTGACGCAGTTTGAAGCGTTGGATCTTGCCGGTCACGGTCTTGGGGATCTCGCGGACGAAATAAAACCAGCGCGGATATTTGAATCCTGCCAGTGTCTCCTTGCAGAACACCTGCAATTCTTGCGCGGTAACGTCGCTGTCGTCGGCGGGATCGGCCAGAACAATATAGGCGGCCGGTTTGATCAGGCCGCTCTCATCAGCACGTCCGACTACTGCAGCCTCGCGTACTTTGGGATGAGCCAGCAAGCGTGATTCAATTTCGATGGGTGAACACCACATGCCGCCGACTTTCAGCATATCATCGCCGCGGCCCGCATTGACGTAATAGCCATCCTTGTCGACGTAATACATGTCTCCAGTGTTCAGCCATTCACCAACCATCGTGGTTCGGGTCTTATCGGGGTTATTCCAATAACAAACCGCGTTTGATTCACCCTTCACCCACAGCGTGCCGACCCTACCAGGCGGCGCCGGATTGCCGTCATCGCTGACGATTTTCACTGAATATCCGGGCACCGCTTTACCCGATGTTCCCGGCCTAATGTCGTCCATCCGATTTGACACGAAAATGTGCAGAACCTCGGTGGAACCAATACCGTCCAGGATGGGCACGCCCGTCAGCTCTTTCCAGCGATCAAAAATCGGCGCCGGCAACGCCTCGCCGGCGGACAGACAGCGCCGCAAGGATTTGAGGTTGCGTGGCTCCTTCTCGAGCGCGTGGATCATTTGGCCGTAAAGGGTCGGAACGCCGAAGAAAACTGTTGCGGCAGAATTTTCCAGATAATCGAGGGCAAGATTGGCGGTACTGCGTGCGGGTTGCACGACCATCGATGCACCGACCCACATGGGGAACGTCATCCCGCCGCCAAAACCGAATGAAAAAAATAACTTGCTAGCGCAGAACACCACATCGTCGGCCTTCAAACCTGCAATTTTTCGCCCGTAGCGCTCGCTGGTGACCACCATGTCACGATGGCGGTGCACAACGCCTTTAGGCGTTCCGGTCGAGCCTGACGAATACAGCCAGAAGCATTCCGAGGTGGCAGTTGCCGGTGCCGGAGCGAGCTTGTCAGAGGCGCTCGCCATGCGAGCTTCCAGGGAATAGGGGCCGTCCATCGGCAGGACGACGGACAAATGCGGGCACGAACCAGCGACAGCGGCCGCTTCACCGGCGAGGGAGGAGGAATAGACAAATGCGCGACATTCGGCGTCGGCTGCCAAGAACTGATACTCGGCAGTCTTGAGGAAGGTGCTGGCGGCGATCGGAATGATTCCAGCCTTGATAGCGCCCCAGAACACATAGAAAAAAATTGGCTCATCAAGCGCTGCCATCACAAGACGATCGCCGGGAACAAGCCCCAGACCAAGCAGCGCATTGCCGGCACGGCTGACGTTCTCCGCGAGCTGTGCATAGGTCACTGCGCCGGCCGGATGACGCAAGGCAATCTGGTCACCGCGGTTCTCATCGAGATGCCGGTCGATGAAGGGAACAGCCACGTTGAAATTCGCGGAGAAGTGAAGCGCGTTCGGCGTGACACTCTGGTCAATAATGACCGTGTGGTCCCGCGCGACAGTCCCAACCATGCGCAAACCTTCGTTACGAGCCTGCGAACGTCTCGGTATTCCTTGATTCTGGCACCCGCGTTCGCTGTTGACAGCGTTGGAATGTAGCAGATATAAGAAATATCACAATAGTATTACATGTTGCAAAAGGTCATGGCAGGTAGCTCATTGCGGCCGTCGCAAACCGGACCCGAAGCGCGTTGGCTCGGCCGCTCCGTTGAGCGGATTGAGGATGCGACGCTGCTCATCGGCCGCGGGCAATACACCGATGATCTGCCGGTGCGGGCCGGAACGCTGCATGCGGCGGTGCTGCGCTCGCCCCATGCCCATGCCGAAATTTTGGGAATCAACGCTAGCAAGGCGAAAGCCCGGCCCGGAGTAATGACCGTCCTGACGGGACGCGAAATCAAAGAAGATTCCGACCCATTTCTGATTGTCCTGCGCCAGCCCATGGACCAGTGGTCGTTGGCGGTTGACCGGGTGCGGTTCGTGGGCGAGGCGGTCGCGGTCGTTGTCGCCGAGGACCGCTACCTCGCAGAGGATGCGCTTGACGATATCACCGTCGAGTACCGCAAGCTGCCCACCGTGGTCGATCCGCTCGCGGCGCTGGAGAAGGACGCGCCGCTAGTGCATCCGGCGGTCGGATCGAACGTCCCGTCGGACCGGCATTTCAACTATGGAAATCCGGACGCGAAATTCGCCGAAGCTGATCGCGTGGTGTCACTCACCATCGACTACCCGCGCAATTCGCAGACGCCGCTCGAGGGATATGTCGTTGTCGCGGACTATCAGCCGGGCGAGGGCGTGTATGACGTGCTCTGTAATTTTCAAGGCCCCTTTACTGTCCACCCGGTAATGTCGAAAGCGCTGCGCTGCAAAGGCGCGCAACTGCGGATTCGGACGCCGGCCTATTCGGGAGGCGGATTCGGCGTCAAGCAAGCCATTTTTCCTTATGTCGTCCTGATGTGCATCGCCTCGAAGCGCACCGGTCGGCCGGTCAAATGGGTGGAGGATCGTTTCGAGCATCTTACAGCGGCGATTGCAGCGCCCAATCGGGTGATCCGCGCGCAAGCAGCAGTCAAGAACGACGGAACCGTAACCGCGTTTCGTTTCGAGCAGATTGACGACTATGGCGCCTATTTGCGACCGCCGATGCCCGGACCGCTTTACCGGCAGCACGGCATCATGACCGGCGCCTATGCTGTGAAGGATATGAGCATCACCAACAAACTGGTGATGACCAACAAAACGCCGTCGGGAATGGTTCGCGGCTTCGGTGGGCCGCAAATCTATTTTGGTCTGGAACGGTTAATGCAGCGTGTCGCCGTCGAGCTCGGACTCGATCCGCTCGATGTCATTCGCAAGAACCTAATTCCGGCAGGTTCATTCCCATATCTTGCACCGGCCGGAGCGCTGATCGATTCGGGCGACTATCAGACCGCGATTGCCATGGCCGAACGCGATGGCGGATTGGCGGAGCTGCGGGCGCGCCGCGATCGGACGCGCGCAGAAGGCCGGCTCTACGGCATCGGATTTGCTGCCGTAGTCGAACCGGCTCAGTCAAACATGGGCTATCTCAGTACGATCGTCCCAGTGGAGGAGCGTCGGAAGGCCGGTCCCAAGGGTGGCAACGTCGCCTATGCGACCGTGCATGTCGATTGTCTTGGCGCCGTCAGTGTGACCGCCGACAGTCTGCCGCAAGGGCAGGGCCACGCTACCATTCTCGCGCAGATCGTTGCGGAACAACTGGGCGTCGACCCGCGCGATATCCGATGCAACATGGAACGCGACACCCAACGCGATCCATGGTCGATCGCAACCGGCAACTATTCGAGTCGCTTCTCTTCTTCGACGGTAGTTGCCGCTCAGCTGGCTGCGACCAAAATTCGGACCAAGCTCGCCCAGATCGCAAGTGCGACGCTCAACATATCGGCTGACCAGGTTGCTTTTGCCAACGGCAAGGCCTTTGCCAAGGATAATCCCGACAACTACATTCGTTTCTCCCGGCTGGCGGGAACGGCGCACTGGTCGCCGAGCGAACTGCCGATGGGAATGACTCCTGGCATTTCCGAAACGGCATCCTACTCGGCGCCGCAACTCGATCCACCTAACGATGCTGATCAGATCAACACGTCCCTGACGTACGGCTTCGTTTTCGATTTCTGCGGGGTTGAGATCGATCGCGACACCGGCGTGGTGCGCATTGACAAATATGTCACGCTGCATGATGCGGGAAAGCTGCTCAATCCCTTGATTGCCGAAGGTCAGGTCTTTGGCTCGTTTGCCTGGGGCGTCGGCTGCGCCCTGTTCGAGGAATTCGTCTACGGCCCCGACGGCAGTTTCATGTCGGGAACATTCGCCGACTATTTGTGTCCGACCGCCTGCGAAGTGCCGCGTCCGGTTATCCTGCACATGGAAAGTCCGTCGCCGTTCAATCCGCTTGGCGCCAAGGGTATCGCCGAAGGCAATTGCATGAGTACGCCGGTCTGCATTGCCAATGCGGTCGCCGATGCGCTCGGCGTGAAAGACGTAAAGCTGCCGCTCAGCCCGGCGCGGGTCAAAGAGCTCATGGGACTCGTCGAGAAACCACCGCGCACCAAGCAGGCGGTGAGCGCGCCGTCGGCCAAGGAAACCCGCACGGGCGCGAAGGCGTTTACCGGCACGGGCTCGCTGAACATTACCGCGGCTGCGGATCAGGTCTGGCGCGCCCTACTGGATCCGGCCATGCTAGCCCGAACTATTCCCGGCTGTCACAAGCTCGACGAAGTCGGACCGAACGATTATCGCGCCGATGTTTCGCTCGGCGTCGGCGTCATCAAAGGCCGCTTTAGCGCCCGCGTCACCCTGTCCAATCTCGATCCGCCGCACAGCGCTCTATTGTCCGGCTCGCTCAGCGGCCCGCTTGGGGTTTCCGCTGGCAGTGGCCGCGTGCGGCTCACCCCGGCCGGCGAAGCAACAAAGATTGATTACGATTATACTGTTGAAATTAGTGGCACCGTCGCGGCCGTTGGCGGCCGAATGCTCGACAGCGCGACAAAAGTCCTGATCGGACAATTTTTCCAGCGCCTGGTTGTGGAAATGCAGGGCGGTACAGGTGCCGGCTCGGCGCAGAGGTGGTGGCGCCGTTTGCTGCGAGCGCTTGGATTCTGACACATGAAGCCGAAATCTTTTAGCTATCTTCGCCCTGATAATCTACTGGAAACGTTGCAGGCGTTGCAGAGATTTGGCGATGACGCGCGTATCATGGCCGGCGGACTCTCGCTTGTGCCGATGATGAATTTTCGTCTGCTCGAACCGAGGTACCTCATCGATATATCCGGCTTGGCATCGCTGGCCTATATTCGCGAAACGCCTGCGGAGGTCGAGATCGGCGCGGCTGAAACCCAGGCCAAAGTCCTGGCCTGGCCAAACCTGAACAAATCGTTGCCGCTGCTGACTCTGGCAATGCCGCATATCGGACATTTCCAGACGCGTAGCCGCGGCACGGTCTGCGGCAGCATCGCGCATTCAGATCCGAGCTCAGAGTTGCCGCTCTGCTTGATGACACTCCAGGGCAGCGTGGTGCTGCAATCAGCCGACGCCACCCGCGTGTTGAGTGCCGGAGAATTTCAAATCGGTATGTTTGCGACCGCGCGCCGGCCGGACGAGATGGTGACTGCCGTGCGATTTCCGGTACGTAAGCCGGGCGCCGGGTATGCGTTTTTCGAGATGGCGCAACGTCAGGGCGATTTCGCGATTTGCGCTGTTGCCGCAACGGTTTCGGGATCGGCGGTGCGTCTCGGCGTCGGCGGCGTAGCTGACAAGCCAACGGTACGCGACTGGCCGGAACTAGCCGACGGCGAGATTGATGACGCGCTCAACGATTTCGCTTGGGATCTCGGTGGTAGCGACGATATTCATGCAAATGCCGCTTATCGACGTGACCTCGTGCGCAAGCTTGGCCGCCGCGTGATTGAAGAGGCGAGGAAATGCTCGAACTGAAGGCCGGAGAGCGGCATCCGATCAAGTTCACGTTGGATGGCGTCGAGGTGCGCGGCTTTGCCGAGCCGCGCATGCTGCTCAGCGATTTTCTGCGTCATGAGCTTGGTCGTACCGAGATTCATATTGCATGCGAGCAGGGCGTTTGCGGCGCCTGCACCATAATGCTCGATGGAAACCCGGCGCGCAGCTGCCTCACCTTCGCCGTGCAGGCGATCGGTCGACGCGTCGAAACGGTGCGCAGCCTGTCGCCGGCCGACGGAAAGCTCAACGATCTGCAGGAATCATTCCGCCGCCACCACGGCCTACAATGCGGCTACTGCACGCCAGGCATCCTAGTTTCGTCGGAAGCGTTCCTGCGTGATAATGCCAAACCCTCCGAGAAGGAGGTGCGCGAGATGCTGAGCGGGCACATTTGCCGCTGCACCGGTTATGCCGGCATGGTCGATGCCATTCTGGAGACCGCTGAGAAGCGCGCAACAACGGCGGCGTCGTGAGGGCCGACCAATCAATAAGTCTTTGGATTTCAACGGTAAACCTCTATGCCAGTGAAATATCACCTTGACTTCAATAACCAATTCTGATGACATGAGATGTCAACGGTCGGTGCCTTTCATGTTCCGTTGGGCGTTCAGGCAGAGCGTTTGGCTAGTGCCAGTTTCGATGCGGCCCGTTTACACGCCGTCTCAGCAAGTCCCGCTTCAAATGGGGTACTACGCAGTGCCAGTCGCATGCAGATAAGTGGCTGTATCTAACGGGCAACGCGCAAAGAAGAGAAGAAGAATCCATGTCCGTTGCGACAATGACATTCCGCATGTACGGCCTTACGGGCGTAGAAACTCGGCCAATTGTAGTACGCAACGCAGTAATTGCTGGTTGGACAGGGCGCGATTCGGTTGCGCGCGAGAAGCATATCACCGAGTTGATTGCGCTCGGCGTTGCACGTCCGGCCTCCACGCCGATTTACTATCGCGTTTCCACCTCCCGCCTGACGACCTCAGCGCAGATCGAGGCGGTTGGTGAGAACTCGAGCGGAGAGGCCGAATTCTTCCTCCTCCGTGACGCCGGCAAAATCTGGGTGGGCGCTGGATCCGACCACACGGACCGTAAGGTCGAGACCTATAACGTCACCACTTCGAAACAGATGTGCGACAAGCCCATCGCTCCGGAGCTGTGGCCATTCGATGACGTGCGCGACCATTGGGATTCGCTGATATTGCGTTCCTGGATCGACGAGGGCGGCGAGCAGCGCCTGTATCAGGAAGGATCCGTGGCCGCGATGCTCCCTCCGCAAGCAATCATTGACGGATACGGTGAACTGGGGGAGGGCACCGTCATGTTCGGCGGAACTCTCGCCGCCCGCGGCGGCATTCGTCCCTCCAACCGATTCATGTTCGAGCTGTGGGATCCGGTCCGAAACCGCCGTATCGCGTATGCCTACGATATCAAGACGCTTCCGAACGTCGGATAGTGGAGATGCCATGAGCAGAGCAGCGACGCAATCAATCTCATCTGCGACGCGCGCCAAACGAGCGCCACTCGCTGGCCATCCGGCAAAATCCTTGCTCGATCGCGCATACAATGAAATCAAGTTCCGCATTATCACATGTCGCTATCGTCCAGGAGAGGTGTTGAGCGAAGCCGCCATTTCGTTGGAGTTGCGGATTGGGCGCACACCGACGCATCAGGCAATCCATCACTTAATGATGGACGGTCTCGTATCAATCATGCCGCGCAAGGGCGTAATGGTGCGGCCTATCAGCATCGATGAAGCGATGGAAATTATCGGCGTTCGGCTTGTGACAGAGTGTTATTGCGCTCGTCTTGCCGCTGATCGTGCTGATGATTCCGAACTGCAGCGACTGCGGAACATCCTAAAATCATCTGAAGAGGCCATGGAAAAGCGCAATGTCGAACAAATGATGCTGCTCGACCGCGAATTCCACGATGTATTGGCGCGTGCAGCCAAAAACGCGGTGCTTGCGGACGTTCTGCGAAATCTGCACGAGCGTTCACTGCGCTTTTGGTTCATTTCCTTGCGCGACGCCGATCATCACCGCAATGTGCTTGAGCAACACCGTACCATCGTTAAGGCGCTGCAGAGCCGGAATCCGGATGCGGCTGAAGCGGCCATGCGGGATCACATCATGGCATTCCAGAGAAATGTCACCCGGCAAGTTTGAGCAGGTGTGAGACGCTATTAAGCGAGTAATGCCTATGAAAAATCCGAAGCTTCACGATGAATTCAAAGCGGTCGACATGTCGACGGGCTGGGAAACCCCGGCCGGCTATCCGAAAGGCATCGAGCAGAAGATTTTGGCAGGGTCATTGGACGAACCCGGCAGGACTGGAAACCGATCCCGGTTTTTGCGCTTCGCGCCGGGCGTATACACGACGAAACCCTTCGTCCATGAGTATTGGGAGGAAGTGCTTCTAATTTCCGGCGACCTGATCGTTGGCAACGATGCAAATGGGAATGGCGGTCAATCGTTCACGCCGCTAACCTTCGCTTGTCGACCGCCGGGCGTCGCGCACGGCCCGTTCAAATCCGTTAACGGGTGCCTGCTGTTCGAGCTGCATTACTACGAATGAAATTGCCGTCTCGTCTGTCTAGTCTTCGGCATAGCTAATGATCGAGACCCTCCGCGCGGCGATCGATAAAGGCGCCACCACTAGCCGGGCGGTTGTGGAGCGTTGCCTTGAACGGGCGCTATCCGGCGAAGGCGCGCGCACGTTTATCCATCTGTTCGCGGATACGGCCCGAGCGGAAGCTGACGCTGTCGATCGCAGACAGCGCGCGGGAATCTG
>Ga0207806_1000013_pt1 | contig 35981 bp, 34 predicted proteins | sample LuqExpMetageno72_FD_187829 | JGI IMG/M metagenome (GOLD analysis project Ga0207806, IMG submission 187829) | Tropical forest soil microbial communities from Luquillo Experimental Forest, Puerto Rico - Sample 72 (SPAdes) | ecosystem: Environmental > Terrestrial > Soil > Tropical forest ...
GCGTGTTGTTCGATATCGAGCGGCCGACAGTTGGGTTGCTCAACATCGGCGTCGAGGAAATCAAGGGTCTCGAGCCGGTGCGTGAAGCGGGCCGCATCCTGCGGCAGACGAACTTTCCCGAGTTCGCCTATCACGGCTTCGTCGAAGGCGACGGCATCGGCAAAGGCGTGGTCGACGTCGTCGTGACGGAAGGTTTCGCCGGCAACATCGCGCTCAAGGCGGCGGAAGGTACGGCGCGCCAGCTCGTCAGCTATCTGCGCTCCGCGATGAGCCGCACATGGGCCGCTCAGCTTGGCTATCTGCTGGCGCGGCAAGCCTTCAATATGTTGCGCGAGAAGATGGATCCGCGCAAATCGAACGGTGGCGTCTTTCTCGGCTTGAACGGGATCGTCATCAAGAGTCACGGCGGCGCCGATGCCGAAGGCACGGCCTCCGCTATCGATATGGGATACGACATGGTGCGTTACGAGTTGCTCGCCAAGATCGGCCAGTCCATGGCCGGCGAAGTGCATGCCGCGACGGTCCGCATGGCGAGCGGAGCTTGAATAATGCTGCGTTCCGTTGTGATCGGCTGCGGCAGCTATCTGCCGAGCCGAATTTTGACAAATCAGGAATTGGCGCAATCGGTCGAAACAACCGACGAGTGGATCGTACAGCGCACGGGCATTCGCGAACGCCACATCGCCGCGCCGGGCGAATTGACGTCCGATCTCGCGTTTCATGCGGCGAAGGCCGCGCTCGCGAATGCAAAGCTTGAAGCGAGCAGCATCGATCTGATCGTGCTAGGCACGTCGACGCCGGATCAGACGTTTCCCGCAACGGCGGTAACGGTGCAGGCCGCGCTCGGCATCACCCACGGCGCCGCGTTCGATCTCCAAGCGGTGTGCTCCGGCTTTGTCTACGCGCTGCAGGTGGCTGACTCGCTGTTGTGCGGCGGAGCCTACAAGCGCGCGCTGGTGATTGGCGCGGAAACGTTCTCGCGCATTCTCGACTGGAACGACCGCACCACCTGCGTACTGTTCGGGGATGGCGCGGGCGCCCTCGTTCTGGAATCGCAGGAGCAGCCCGGGACCCCGGCGGACCGCGGCATCCTCACCACCCATCTGCGCTCGGACGGCCGACATCGCGCCAAGCTCTACGTTGATGGCGGCCCGTCATCGACGCAGACCGTGGGACATTTGCGCATGGAAGGTCGCGAGGTGTTCAAGCACGCCGTGGCGATGATCACCGACGTGATCTACGACGCGTTCAAGGCGACCGGCACGAGCGCCAACGACATCGACTGGTTCGTGCCGCACCAAGCCAACAAGCGCATCATCGACGGCTCCGCGCACAAGCTTGGAATTGCACCCGAGAAAGTTGTGCTGACCGTCGATCGGCATGGGAATACCTCGGCCGCGTCCATCCCGCTCGCACTCGCGGACGCTGTTGCCGACCGGCGCATCAAGCGCGGCAACCTGATCCTGCTCGAAGCGATGGGCGGAGGGTTCACATGGGGTTCGGCGCTCCTGCGCTGGTGAGCGGATACGGCGTATTCGTCGGCTATGTCGGCTCGGCAGTAGAGTGCCGCATTCGCGCGCACTGTGTCTTTTCACCGGTTGACCGGCCGGAGGCTTGCTAATATCCTGATTATTCAGCGGGATATCTCGCCGGGGGCTAGGGTAGGCGATGACCGGAAAGACAGTAACGCGCGCTGACCTGTGCGAGGCCGTCTATCAGAAGGTAGGCTTGTCGCGCACCGAATCAGCTGCGCTTGTGGAACTTGTGTTGAAAGAGATCACCGACTGCCTGGAAAAGGGCGAAACGGTGAAGTTGTCTTCGTTCGGCTCTTTTGTAGTTCGTAAAAAGGGTCAGCGCATCGGGCGTAACCCGAAGACAGGCAAAGAAGTCCCCATTTCTCCGCGCCGGGTTATGGTTTTCAAGCCGTCCGCGATTCTAAAGCAGCGGATCAACGGCCACGAGGTTCCAGACGAACCCGAGTAAAGTTCCGGTTCAAGTTCTGCGTCCAGTACCGCGTCAGATTTCCCTCTTTCACGGGAGCGACCGAACATGGACGAAAAGGCCCCCGACGCATTCCGCACGATAAGCGAGGCCGCCGAAGAACTGGATCTGCCGCAGCACGTGCTTCGGTTCTGGGAAAGCCGCTTCCGCGAGATCAAGCCGATGAAGCGCGGCGGCGGCCGGCGGTTCTACCGGCCGGAGGATCTCGACCTCCTGCGCGGCATCAAATACCTGCTCTACGGCGAGGGCTACACGATCCGCGGTGTGCAGCGCATCCTGCGCGAGCAGAGCGTCAAGTTCGTGCAGGCGGTCTGGGAGGAGGGCGCCGAGCAGCCCGAGGCGCCGGATGTACGCGACGAGGAGGTGGCCGAGGCCGAACTGTTCGAGCGCAATGAAGGCCTCGGCGCGCGGCTCACGTCCCTGATCGGCCGGGACCTCAATGGCCGCTCCGAAGATCATCGGCGCGAGCCGACTTTTGCGTCGGCTCCCGAGCCGCGGCTCGCGCCCGGCGACCGTGCTCTGCACGTGCCGGACTTGGAGGACGAAGAGGAAGATGAGCCTGCGCCGTCGAAAGCCGCACGGTCGAACGGCCTCAGCCGCGATCAGGTCGACGCGCTTCGCACTGTGCTGAACGACCTCATGGAGTGCCGGAAACTGATCGACGCCGCTGTGGCGCGGCCGGAATAACTAACATCAAGAGCCCTGGTTTTGAGGCGCGCTAGTCTGTCGTGCTAGCAACATGCGTCCGACCGTGAGGCTTTTTGCCATGACCGCGCCAGATCCGCTCATCATCGAGCGCCCATCCGACGACATCGCCGTCCTGCGCATCAATCGTCCCGAGGTGCGCAACGCACTTAATCTGACAGTGCGGCAGCGCATCTTTGCGGAAGTGACGCGCCTCGCCGCCGATTCCGCTGTACGCTGCATCGTGCTCACCGGCAACGAGAAGTCATTTGCGGCGGGCGCCGACATCACCGAGATGGCCGAAGCCGATCCGGTCGCGGTGATGGCGCGCAACGTACAGCAATATTGGCGCCCGATCACCGAAAGCCCAAAGCCAGTGATTGCCGCGATCGAAGGCTTTGCGCTCGGCGGCGGGCTCGAGCTCGCGCTCTGCGCCGACATCATCGTCGCGGGCGAGGGGGCAAAGCTCGGTCTGCCGGAAGCGAAACTCGGCATCCTCCCCGGCGCCGGCGGCACGCAAAAACTGGCGCGGCTCGCGGGCCGCTATCGCGCTTCGCTCTTACTGATGACCGGCCGCATGTTCGGCGCGCAGGAGGCGTTCGACATGGGTCTCGTCAGCGAGGTGGCGCCCACGGGGCAGGCCTTCGCGCGCTCGCTTGATATTGCGCGCGAAATCGCCGCGATGCCGCCCATCTCGGTGATGCAGATCAAGGAGCTCGTCAACGCCGGCGTGAACGCCTCGCTCGACACTGCGCTGATGCTCGAGCGCAAGGCTTTCCAATTGCAATTTGCCACACGCGACCAGAAGGAAGGCATGCGCGCGTTCCTCGACAAGCGCAAGCCGAACTACGAAGGCAAGTGATGATTGATCTGACGCGTGAGATGTTGACGGTCGCCGTGTTCGGCGCCGGCACGATGGGCCGCGGGATTGCGCAGGTCTGCGCGCAGGCGGGCTTGACGACATTGCTCGCGGATGCGCGCGACGGCGCAGTCGCGGAGGCGATTGGGCAGATCGACAAGGCTCTCGGCAATCAGGTCGCGAAAGGCCGCATGAGCGAAGCGGACATGCGCGACACGCTCGCGCGGCTGAAGCCGATTGCGTCTCCTGCGGAAGCGGCGTCCGCGGGCATCGTCATCGAAGCGATCATCGAGACACTCGAGGCCAAGCGTGTTCTGTTTCGCGAATTGGAAACGCACATCGCGCCCGATGCGGTGCTTGCGAGCAACACGTCCTCGCTCTCGGTGACAGAGATCGCCGCGGGCTGCGCCCGCCCCGAACGCGTCGGCGGTCTGCACTTCTTCAATCCGCCGCCGCTGATGCGGCTCGTCGAGGCGATCGGCGGTTTGCGCGCCGACGCCGCGCTGGTGCCCGCACTCACCGCTTTCGTGCGGCGGATCGGGAAGCACCCGGTGGTCGCGGCCGACACGCCCGGCTTTGTCGTCAATCACGCCGGCCGCGCCTATGGACCGGAGGCCTTGCGTATCGTCGCGCAGGGGATCGCCAGCCCGCGCGAAGTCGACGTGCTGATGAAGGAAGCGGCCGGTTTCCGCATGGGCCCGTTCGAACTGCTCGATCTGATCGGCGGCGACGTCACGCATTCGGTGATGGTCAGTATCTTCGAGCAGTATTTTGGCGAGCCGATGTATCAGCCGTCCGCACAGATGGCGGTCCGCGTCGCGGGCGGACTGTTGGGGCGCAAGACCAAGCAGGGTTTTTATCGTTACGACGGGCCGCCGGAACCAAGCCTGCCGACCGTGAGCGTGCCGCGTGCTGAAAAACCCGCGCAGGCGTGGATCGCCGATGAGGATGGCGGCGCCGAATTGCAGGACTGGCTTGAGGCCGCCGGTGTGCGCGTCACGCGCGGCGGGAAGCCACAAGGCGATGCGATCTGCTTCGTCACTCCGCTTGGGGAGGATGCGACGAGTGCCGTCGTGCGGCTCGGCCTCGATCCGTCGCGCACCGTCGCAGTCGACATGCCTGGCCGATTTCCCGGACGGCGCACCTTGATGAAGACGCCGGTCACGCGTCCCGAAGTGCTTGGGTCAGCAGCGGCGGCGCTGAGCGAGGGCGCTGCGGTCACTGTGATCAATGACAGCGCGGGCTTCGTCGTGCAGCGCCTGTTGGCGATGATTGTCAATATCGGAACGCGCATCGCCGAACTGCGTATCGCCTCGCCGGACGACATCGATGTCGCGGTGGAACTGGGCCTCAATTATCCGAAAGGGCCGCTCGCGTTCGGCGATATGCTCGGACCTGCGCGCGTGCTGGCGGTGCTCGACGGAATGCACGCCATGACGCTCGACCCAAAATATCGCGCCACCACATGGCTGCGGCGGCGCGCAAAGCTCGGCGTCTCATTGAAGACGCCGGACTGAAGCTGGCGCTCCAGATAGCGTTGAGTCTGCCTGTGCCCTTGCTCGGCAGCCTTGCGATACCATTTAGTCGCTTCGGTCTCGTCCTGCGGTGTTCCTTGTCCTGCGGAATACAGTTCGCCGACGAGAAACTGAGCGTTGGAATGACCCTGTTCAGCAGCTTTGAGAGCCGACTTGAACTCATCGGCGTCATTCTGAGGCACTCGCTGATCGAACCAATCAACATAATCGCCACGATAAGTTTGATATCCTTTCTCAAAGGGATCGGCGGCGACTATGTCTATCGCCGCCAGCATGAGCGTTCCTACGAGCGCTGCCCGAAGCAGCTTCGCGTACGTCAAGTGCCTTCGTCCCATACTGATCTCTCTGGCGGGGTGATCTCAGGCTTCCATCACACCCCAGAGCGAGAGCACTCGTTCGGATACGTCTCGGCGGACCACCCAACGATTGGCATTAGAACGCACGTCGAAGACGCGCCAGGCCACTGAACCGTTCTGCCAAAGGGTGACAGGGGGAGTTTGGGCTTTTTGAGGGCCCTTTGGATCGTACACGCTCCCGCTCGGAGGTTCGCGGTCCTTGGCGATTTCATGTTTGTCTACACCCATTCGGACGAGCTCGACATCGGCAAAGAGAGGCGTGTGCGTTGCTTCATTCTTAAGCAGCTTTCGGTCCCGTAGCAGCCGAAGCGTTCCACACAAGCTGCTGATCCAGTATTCCGAGAGCATCCTTTGATAGCGGAAAGCAAAGAAATCCGGAGCGGTCGCATGCTCGTCCTCCATGCAACGCAACACCAAGTCTAAAGACCCTTCCCGCTGTATGCTCGCCATCAGACCGGAAGCAGGAAGCTTGGAGCCCAGTTGTACGGCCGCGTGTATCCATATTTGAGCAAGCTCTGGCAGACGATCCTTTGCGGTCTCGAACGCATTCGTGATCTGAGTTGCTAGCTGCATTAGCTTGCCACAATCACTTCCACATGCTGGGCCCACTTCTCTAGCGCCAAGCGCGTTTCGCTTTCGTAAAGAGCACGGTTGTATGTGCCATCAACCCCGGCTTTGTGTCCGTCAACGTGGTTCACAACAGTTTCGACAATATGCGGGAGAACGCCAAGTTCATTCATGCCGGTCACAGCGGTTCTGCGGAGGTCGTGGAGACGCCAAGCGGGCAGGGGCTTTGCCTTCCGCCCGCGTCGCTCAAGGATCGTCTGGTCGAGGCGGGCCTTGCAATCGCTCCACCCTGAGAAGCCGCCCTTGCCGATCCCGAAGATGTAATCCCGATCATTTCGGCGAAGCTGGCGCTCAAGCACAGCCTTGGCTTGCGGTGAGAGCGGGACTTGATGCTTCCGTTTGTTTTTGACCCTCTCAGGCGACAGAACAATCAATCCTTTCCCTAGATCAACTTCACTCCAACCCAAGCTGCCGATCTCTTCTCGGCGTTGGCCGGTGAGGATCAACAAGCGAACGATATCCCCGTAGTGGTCCTGGGGGAGGGCGGCCCAGACCTCCCGAAGCTCTGCGTCGGTCAATACCCGGTCCCTAGCGCCGGTCTCTTCGGCCTTGTTGGTGTTGGCGGCTGGGTTGGCCTCAATGTGATGCTCTCTGGTCGCCCACTTGAAGAACGCGGAGAGGGAAGAACGCACTCGGTTGCATGCAGTGGGGCCGCTACCCATCTCGATCTGTCCAAGTAGCTGAGCGATAGCAAGGCCATTGATCTCGGTTATTCTTCTGGGGTGCAGCGGCTCTGCGTGCTTCAGCAAGTGCCGTTCGGTCTCAAGAAAGGCTCTCGGCTTCATCGCCTGCTTGCGTTTGGCAAGGTACCGCTCCGCGACAGGTTTGAATGTCTCAACTTCGCCTAGCCGCTTCGCCTTGTGCCGCTCTTGCTGGCGTTCCTCGCTTGGGTTGATCCCATCAGCGACCATGCCGAGCAATCGCTTCGCTTCGGTGCGGGCGGTGTCAGGTGTGAGCGACACGCCATGGCGGCTAACCCCGCCATGTCGCCCGATCCTGAAGAAGGTCTGCTTGCCGCCGAAGCGATACCGAACGAGGTAGAAGACACCCTCGGTCGTATGCCGCCTGAGCCCGAAGCCCTTCACAACGGTGTCCCAAACGACCCCGCCAGCCGGAACGCTCTCCACGGTCCTCATCGTGATCTTGGAGACTGCCATCCCATCCCCCTCGATTTCGCCCCGTGGGGCCCCTCGGAACTCGGGAAATTCTCACAGCGGATAAAGAGCACCACCGCCGGCGAGCAACTTTTGGCTCCCGTGTACCCGCAGTCTATTGCTTTCGAATTTCGAAAGCAATTCGAAAGCACACCACAGCGAAGGGGAGGCGGAGGCTGGCGGAGGGTGGCGGCTAGGGGCGAGGGCGGCGATCCGAGTGGAGACGTGCAAGAAGTGTCGTAATGACGGGCGCTTTATGAGGGTTCTTGCGATGCAATCGGGGCGCGTTTATAGTGCTGTTTCCGGTCGGGGCGTGGCGCAGCCCGGTTAGCGCACCAGTCTGGGGGACTGGGGGTCGTGGGTTCAAATCCCGCCGCCCCGACCAGAAAAATCAATAAGTTGCCGGAAAGCATGGCACCCGGGTGGTTCGACGGGTGCCATAAGGGTGCCGAACCGATTATTCCAGGCCGGCAGATCAGGCGCGTGCGCCGATCAGAGCGCGTGGCTGCTCGAATTCTCGCCATTGATCGCCTCGAGTGCGCAATTCGTTGATGATCTGGCTGCGTTTGAGGATGAGCTGCTCGCGCGTAGCTTTAATTTCTGAGGCTTCCACGAAATCCTCGCATTGCTTCCGCCGCACCCTATAAGCCGCCTCAGGGTTCCTGCGCTATGACCTTGGCACCGAGCAGGCACCACGCCGCAATTATGTTATTATCCATTAACTGGCGGACGATGCTATGGCAGACAGTACCTCTGACAACTGGTTGGCAGACCGGCTTGAAAGGTTGCGTGGCGTTTTGACTTCCGCCACAGGAGTGGTCGTCGCATTGGCCGCGCTTATCACAGCCACAATTGGTCTCATACACCTATGGCCGACGCTACCTGCACCAGCACAGGCCGACAAATGCAAAGCTCCTTACGTTTGGCGCGAAGCCACACCGGACGATCACGTATGCGTTACAAAGGCAACTCACGAAAAAACTCTTGAGGACAATAACCTCGCTCTTTCGCGACGTGATACGCGCGGCGGCAATTACGGCGCGGACACATGCCAGTCTGGCTATGTCTGGCGCGACATTTTCGAGGGCGACCATGTATGTGTCACCCCCGAAACTCGGGACCAAGCCGCTCAGGACAACCGAGACGCGCCGAATCGGATCGAGCGCTGAGCAACAACGAAACGCTTCCCTTCTTCCGAGCCTTTCGAGTGGTACAGAGAGCGAGCAGAGCGAGTACAAATGCTGGCTGCTGGAACGGGAACACCCATACGTGGCTTCGGTCCATGTGCAGAGGGGCTTAGCAATTTCTATTCCTGGAGCTTCGGCTCGTCAGTCCATCGAATATGGATGCTGGTCCTAGCTACCTCATCTCGTTCCATGTCATCTTAACGAGCTTCTTACCGGGAGCCGACTACCATGTTGAGCGCCGTCCAAGTCTTCAACTACTTCTGGGCGTCGCTCAGTTCACGCACGGGTACAAAATAGTCGAGCTTGTCGGACCAATATCCGGGTGGCTTAGCTCAGCGAACCTCTTGGGCGCATCAAATAATCTATTCAATTGCGACCGTATCGCGTCGGAGTGTCGATCGGGCTGGTCGGCACGTGCTGGTGTCTGGTGGATGCGGGCGAGCGCACCTGCTCGGATCCGCGGCTTTCAGTGCGGGACGGCTACATGGGGGTGAAGAATATGCGTTGTTCACGCACAAGGGCGTTCCGCCCCATGGATTGCAGCGGATTATAGTTTTGAAATTTGATGCCGAGCACGTACGGAGAGGGATATCCTACAGACGGGATGTGGACGAATGACCCATATTGCGTCCGATCCCAACGCCGCGACCTATCGGCTCGATTGATGACCGCTAATAGATGCTAACGCGCCAACCAATGCGGCGTAGGAACGTCCCGACGAACAGGCCCGCAATGGAGCCGGCCCCGACGATGGCACGACGTGCTTGGGAGCCTTCAGGCATTTTCGTGCACCCTACCCGATGATTAGGTGGGGTATTGATTTGATATACCAATGCAATGGGCTAGCGGTCGCGAGGCGGGGCCAAGGGACTTCCGCCTCAGGTTCGTCGGCACTTCCCTGAGATTAGTATAGCCCTCATACCGGGCGCGGCTCCGCCGCGTTCGGACTCGATCGCAGCCGCTGGACATTCAAATCAATATCTGCAATATGCACCAGTCCTAATAAATCTTTGGGTATTTACAATGGCAAAGAAAGCTAAGAAGCGGTCATACAAGGTCTGGACACCGACAGACATCAAGGAATTGAAAGGTCACTCTCGCGCAAAGACACCGGTTTCAAAGATCGCCAAAGCGATGAAGCGAAGCGAGGCGACAATTCGGATGAAAGCCTATCAGATCGGTATGTCGGTGGGTCATCGGCGCCGGAAAGCTGCTTAGGATTAGGTTGAAGACAGATCCGGGCAGCTAGCCTGGATCATTTTTATGCGCGCGGCTCTGCCGCGCTCGGACGAGCTATTGGCCTGAATTCCAGATGTCAGTTGAGAGCTTCCAGCCACCTCATCTGGGTTGAAAGCGTCAGCGACTAAGAGTACGGCCCAGCGCCGCTGCGCGTAATTTTCATAAGACGCAGATATATTGCGTACCGCCCATGCCGAGGCGGCGGGCTGCTCCCGGCGCAAGATCGAGTCGAGCGCCCATCCGGTAAGCGGTGTCACACGGCCCTCGATCGTTAACACGCACAGCGATCGAGCGCCCGTTATTGTGGTTGGTCGAGTTCAATGTCGTGCCAAGAGGCCAGGTGCGAGCGGCCGCGGTGTTGCCATTCGCGTCGAATACTTCGCCGCTCGCGGTGCGCTTACCGGAGCTATATGTGCTTGCTAGCACTTCCTGTCCCGCGCACTTTCCGGACGGTTTGACGTATCTGTGAACAGAATTCCAGCCGCCAGCATGTGCCATCGTGAACGTAAGAAGGCTCGTACCAAAAAAACGATGCCAATCAGTCGAATCTGATCCGTTCCTATCTGCGTTGGCGGGCCAAGACTCCAGTACACATGAGAAACGGCGCGTATTATGCGGTCGCGTTTGTCGCGCCTTGAATTTCCATAACCGGCTCAAATAAGCAGCGGTTATGTATTGCAACTTCGATCAAATGCCGTGCGGCCCAGCGATGGGCCGCTGAGGACGTTTTGTTGCGAATGGAACCATCAACGTGGTGATTATAACATAGACGGCGACTGCCGCTGAGGTAAGTACAAACGCCCCCGCTTGCGATCTCAGCATAAATCCTGAGGGCTCGTACTTGTTTCCAGGAGAGAGGAACTTTTCAATTATTCCGGCTACAAACCCAATGACAATCGTCCAAAGGACACTCATCGTATCCCCTGTAGCGCCCACATGCGTAATTATTTTTTAATTGAATCATCAGTCGGTCCATTGTGCATTGATCCACGTCATTGTGAACGGATATTTTCAGATTGAGCATTGCGGCGGTTTCCAATGCTGGTAAAATTAATACTGGGCACGAGCGTTATTAAGGGGGTGAGAATTTCGAAGCAGGTCGTTATGGCAGCGACCGATGAGCAAGGAGTGACACATGGGTATCCTTGACGAGTTACTCTCCGGCGGGCAACGCCAGAAAGACTACGGAGATTTCGTTAAACGATACGAACAGGGAGCCCCGTCGGAGGGCTACTCCGATCAAGAGGTTCTGAAGCGATACGGGGAAGTGTCGCACGCTGTGCCGTCAGACCAATACGCTCAGGCTGCACAAGAGGCACTGAGCAAGCTGTCGCCGGAAGAGCGAGCGGCGTTCGTGAAAATGCTGCAGGAGCGAGCCGCTGCGCATGGCATCCCGCTGCCGCGTCAGGTCCCACCGGAACCGAAGGACCTGGGCCAAGTTCTCACCGACTTGCATGCGAAGCCGGGGCAGCTCCGGGATATGCTTGGCGGCGGTGCTGCCCAGCCTCAGGGGCAAACATCGGGTTTAAATCCGATCACCGATATTTTGGCGTCGCCGATGGCCAAGTCAGTGCTTGCAGGTATCGCAGCGATGGTGATCAAGCGCGCCATGGGTCAGTCCCAAACGGCGTAGCGCGGCTCCACGATGCATTTTGCACTCGCCGCAAGCGGTGTTCTAAGGCGGCGGGCTCAGCCTTTTCAACCTGAAAAGAGGAGAGTTGTCATGAGCGTTTTAGGGAACATTATGGGCGCGGTTTTCGGTCATGGATCGGCGGCCACGGCCGCCCCGGCCGCGGCTCCGGCGCAAGTGTCCACTTCACCGAAGGCCGCCCCGACCGCACCTGAGGCGCGGGGATCCGCCTCGCCCACAGCTGCTCCGGCCGTGGCGAAAGCTCAAACGATTGATGTTGCTGCTATTGTTGATAAAGCGGCGGCATCAAAGGGTGAGAAGCTCGCGTGGCGCACTTCCATTGTCGACCTGATGAAGGCTCTCGGTCTCGATAGTAGTTTAGCTGCGAGGAAGGAATTGGCGAAGGAATTGCATTACACTGGCAACATGGACGACTCTGCGGCCATGAATGTGTGGCTGCATAAACAGGTCATGTCGAAGCTTGCTGAAAATGGCGGCAAGGTTCCCGCTGATCTGCTCAAGTCCTCATAAATCGTTCGATGCGGTGACCTTTGGGGCGTTTGATGCGCCACCGGCAGCGTACCGCCCGGCGGCGTGATCTGATTGCGCTTGTTTTCTCCAGTACCGCAAGCTGCGTCGTAGGATGATTTTGATCCGGCTCTATCTTAGGGGACTTCACGGGCTTGATCGGCAAGCGAGATTAGCCTGGACACTCGCGGTTGCTAATGTCGCGCTGGCGACAGCCGGTTTCGCCGAGTCAGTATTATTTGGGCGCGTGATCGACGTTCTTAGCATTTCCGCGAACTGGGAATGTTGCGCAATGGCCGCACGCTGACGGCCCATCTCGGCCCAAGCCGAACTTGCACACGGCGTCTGCTTTGAGGAGCAGAGCGGACCTAGACGCGGGGCGGCCTAACGGCGGCTAATAGCGATGACCATCGAACCACTCTCTGCCGAATATGGCCCTTGGCATCCAGGGTTAGAATCGGAAATACCGCGAGAGTACCTTCCTCTCTCGACAATGTTCAGAATCGAAAATGTTTCGACGAGCATTTCAAAAGCGTACGAATTAAGCGACTACTGTAGCCTGCCGCCTACTGAACTAGTAGCATTTCGGGCCGAGCGATTGATTATACATGAACTGCTGATACACGTGACTACCACCATTTCTGTCCCCGATGGCGGGGATTACGAGGATTTGGGCCGAAACTTTCGTGAGATAACCTCAACTATTCTCAAACGGTATATTGCCCCTCATCGAGCGGAATTGGCAGAACGTTTCGATCGCTTTAGACACGCAGCGTCTGTCAGCATCGAGCGCGAGATTGCAAAGAGCTTCGTAGAGCCGAGATCGTCTGGTGGACAGCGATCAAGCCATTGGCGCCACCGCCTATTCGGCACCGACAAACAGCAAAACCGAACTCGCTTTCCGGCGAATGATCCAGTGGAGCGCGATCGTTCGATAGTTTTTGGATGGCGGAAACAAGCAAAAGCGGCGACGGATCCGTTGGATGCTGCCTGTTTCAATGCATTACATAGAATTGCAACGGGAATCATTGACCGACATGATCGGCTCGTGGGCGATAGAGCGCTGCTCGCCGAACTTGCTCTCACGTTGGTCACTAATGGATATGGCAGCGAAGTTATTGGCGATGCAATCACCCCATTCATTCAAGAAGCGATTTCACGGGAGGGTTACAGGCGACTGCCATGGCAACAACAACCGGTCGTCATGAACGTTAAGGGTGCATCTGCGTCAGGCAAAAGCACGATGCGTCCTTTACAGCGAACGCTTGCACGCAAGTTAAATTTTCGTTGGGAAGAGTTCGCCTTGATCAGTCCGGACATATGGCGGAAATTTCTTTTGGACTACACGTCGCTGGGTAGCGCTTACAAATACGCGGCAATGCTAACAGGTCACGAGCTTGAGGTCATCGATCAGAAGCTTGACCGTCGAATGAAGGCCAAAGCTGCCAGCGGGGAGATTTCGCACTTACTGATCGACCGGTTTCGCTTTGACAGTTTTGTACCTGAGTTCGAGGGAAAAGGGTCCAATCGGCTGCTGACGCGTTTCGGTAACTTGGTTTACATGTTTTTCTTGATTACACCGCCAGAAATGACCGTCGAGCGAGCTTGGAAACGAGGATTGAAGGTCGGTAGATATAAAGCCGTTGAGGACCTCCTAGCGCACAATGTCGAAGCGTTTACTGGTATGCCTGAATTGTTCTTTACTTGGGCACTGGCTGTCGGAAAGCGCGTTCACTACGAGTTTCTCGATAACAGTGTACCCGAGGGTCAGCCTCCGCGAACCGTTGCATTTGGTTGGAATGGCGAAATGACCATTCTCGATGTTAAGAGCATGTTGGATATTGAAAGATTCAGAAAGATAAACATCCGCGCTAAGGGACCAGAAGAAATATACCGTGGAAAGAATTTGGCACCTGAATGTAACGCCGAGTTTTTGAGGCGGTGTGTTCGCTGGATTCCAGCTATCAATTTCGCCAGTTACAAGACAGGTGCAGTCTACGCGCGAGTAGAACATGGGAAGTGGGTATGGTGTGACGATCAAGATCTTGCGTGCGCGCTGAATGATTCTGATACGCGAGTCGGCCTCGAAGTAATCGCTCCAAAGATCAATGACTTGGAGTCTGACGTGAAAGGGTATCCGACAAATCTGGAGCTCGAGAAAGTGCACACCATCGGTTCTTGGGCCGAGGCTATTTCTGGTCGTGTACACTCCAGCCGGAATTTTTCCGGCGATATTCCGTATTGAAATGTGATAGGCAAGCTGGCGGCCCAACTATGCGGAATCGAGCCTGCTACCTGCACAAAGCCCCAAGTGTGCCAATCCTTGGCGACCAGCCCCGAAGAGTGACGCTGTCTAGATGGCAACCCGCTGACGTCATTGGGTAGGGACTCCTCCAGGTCAGCTCGTGGAGAAAAGAACTACGAAAAGCAACCGCAACCAAGACTGGTCCGACCGTTTAACCTCGCACGCAGGTGGCGAAAAACCGTCCCATAATAACCACAAAATGTATTTAGTGGCCTGCACCGCAGTCACATTTTGCATGTCAGTCCCCACGCTGGGGGACTGGGGGGTCGTGGGCTCAGATCCCGCCGCCGCGACAAAGCCGCAACATTAGTGTTGCAGCCGGATTTCGCGAAACCGGAGGTGGGGCCTTCGGTATATCTCCAGTACAGAGGCCTTGAAGGGGTGCAGGGGGGGTGTAGTGGTTGGTATTTTTTTGCTGCTCGCGGCTAGTACCGTCGTGGGTTTTGTACTTGGCTATTTCTATTTTTACTGGATTGCCCTGGTAGTCTCGGGCTTGGTCTTAGCCTCGGCTACCGCCTGGATGAGCCAGGGATTCGGGATAGGGAGTGGAATAGCCGCCATTGTTGGCTGTCTCACTCTCAACCAGCTCGCGTTTTTTTATGGGTGTCTTATTGAGAATAAGCCAAAAGCCAGAAGCCGACGCGTGACTAGCCTCGAATCGCCGCGACCGTGAACCAAGCAGCTGATCGGCTGCGGATCGCGGTTATGCACCTACGCGCGCCAAGGTGATGCTGTTGCTGAAGCAGTGATCAGGACGTCATTGAGAGTAATGAAACAAAAAGGCCGCGCGGTTAGGGGCGCGGCCTTTCTAGAGTCATGGCCGATGCTCGGAATGTGCGCCGCGGGCGCGCGGGAGTTCCGCATCGCCGCTGAACTCGGCTTCAAGACCGCGGTAACGACGCGGCCCGGAGTGCTGTTCAAAGCACACCGAGATTACCTGACCGCCCTGCCGCGCATTTCAGTTAAAGGGCAGTTCCAGCAGCAGCGATATGTCAATGTGCTGATGTCGGGGGCGGGCAGTGCGCTCTGGAACGGCTTCCGCCGGGTCAACGCGGCTTAGGTAGGCGCGACATCCAACTGATCAGCGGCATGGCCGGAAGCACCCAGCCGAGCCCCGCGACCACGTAGAAGATCGCCGCCACAAATCCGTTGATATTCGTCAGCACCGACTGCGCCAGCGCCATCGCCAGCAGTCCCCAAACGATCACCAGCGTGAGCAGCGCGATCGCGCCGATGAATTTGCGGGTGCGGATGGACGGCCTCATGTGCGCCGGACTATATGGATCGATCCACGTCCTGCAAGGCGTTCCATGCCCGAAACCGTTGCCGAAAACCGCCTGCGTCTCGTTCGCCTCTGGCTGCTGATCGCAGCCGGAATGATCCTGCTTACGCTCGCCGTCGGCGGCGCGACGCGCCTCACCGCAAGCGGTCTATCCATTACCGAATGGATGCCGGTGACCGGGGTCCTTCCGCCGATGAGCCACGCCGAATGGCAGGACGAGTTTCTGAAGTATCAGGCTATTCCGCAATACCGGGAACTCAACCAAGGGATGAGCCTCGGTGAATTCCAGGTCATCTATTTTTGGGAATGGACACACCGTCTGCTCGCGCGCACGACCGGCTTCGTGTTCCTGCTGCCGTTTCTTTTCTTCCTCTGGCACGGCGACATCCCGCAGCAATTGAAAAATCGGCTGTGGACCATTTTTTTCGGCGGCGCGGCGCTCGGCGCGGTCGGATGGTGGATGGTGTCGTCGGGGCTCGCGGATTCAAACCGCGTCAGCGTATCGCAATACCGTCTCGCATTCCATCTCACGCTCGCCTGCGCGATCTATACCGCGATCGTCTGGACCGCGTTTCAGGTAGTGCGGCGCAAGGCCGCCGAAATTCCGGCGCGCTTGCGAGTGAGCGCGATTACGCTGATGTGGCTGCTGCTGTTACAAATCTATCTCGGCGCATTGGTCGCGGGCAGCCATGCGGGGCATGCCTACAACACATGGCCGCAGATCGACGGCGCCTTCATTCCTGCGCTGTCGAGCCTGCTGCATGAGACGCCGGCGTGGCGGAACCTGTTCGAGAACAACCTGACCGTGCAGTTTGATCATCGCATGCTGGCTTATGTGATCTGGCTGCTGACGTTGTGGCACGCGGTGGATGCGTGGCGGACGGGGGTTGAGCGTGTAATGGCGCTGCTGCTCGCCGGCATGGTGAGCGCGCAGGCGGTGCTCGGAATCGTCGCGCTGGTTGCAGACGATCCGCTCGACCTTGCGCTGGCGCACCAGGTCTTCGCCATTCTCGTCTTCACGGTGTCCATCATCCACGCGCAACGTCTCTCGCAAGGCGCGCGGCTACGCGTGGGCCAAAGCACCGCCGCGGAACAGCCTGCATGATCGCGGCCGAAACGCGCGACGGCATCGAGGTGCTGACGCTGCAGCACGGCAAGGCGAATGCGCTCGACATTGAATTCTGCGACGCTTTGGCGACGCGTTTCCTCGCGCTGCGGGTGACCGAAGCAAAGGCGGTCGTGCTCACCGGCACGGGCAAAATCTTCTCCGCCGGCGTCGACTTGAAGCGGCTGAGCGATGGTGGCGCGGGCTACGTGCGCGATTTCCTGCCGCATCTGCATCGGCTGTACGAAGCCGTATTCTTTCATCCGAAGCCCGTGGTTGCCGCAATCAACGGCCATGCGGTTGCCGGCGGCTGCATCCTCGCAACGTGCGCGGATCGCCGTATCATGGCGCGCAACGCCGGGCGGATGGGGGTGACGGAATTGTTGGTGGGCGTGCCGTTTCCTGCGCTCGCCTTCGAAATCCTTCGCTTCGCGGTTCCGGCCGACAATCTCGCCGAGTTCACCTATTCGGGCGGCACCTATCCATCTGACGCCGCGCTCGACCAGGGATGGGTTGATGAACTCGCCGAGCCCGCCGAGCTTTTGGAAGACGCGCTTGCGGTCGCGCAGGAGTTGGCGGAAATCTCGCCCGCGGCTTTCGCGCAGACGAAGGCGCAGATGAGGGCACCGGTGGCCGAGCGTTTCGCAATCAGCGGCGCAGTCACCGACAAGATCGTGACCGATATCTGGTGCGCACCGGAGACCCTCGCGTGCGTGCGCGATTATATCGAGCGGGTTCTGAACAAATAAAGCCGCTACCGGACCGGAAAATCGTAAGCCTGGCGCGGATCGGCGGCGTAATACGAGAAGTGCCACCATTCGCGCGCGTAGTTTTTAAATCCGTGCCGCGTCATCGCCCGTACCAGGATGTCGCGCTGCGTTCGCTGGTCTGCCGTCAAATCTGGAGCATTCGTCTGGCTCTTGGTGTCGAAGCAGTCGAAGCTCGTACCCATGTCGATGCTGTCGTCCGGTTCGCGTGTAGCGGCAGGCCCGCTGCACGCGCCGTAATGCGCGTTTGCGTCGAAGGCCTGTCGCGGCAGTGCATCCAGAGGCATTATCGTGAGATCGACGGCGACCCCACGCGAATGCGCCGAATGGGCCGAGATGTAGCCGAGCGCGAAAAGACTGTGTTTGTTGATGCGCGGGTAGTACCGGCTCGTATCCGGTGTTGAGCGCGAATCCGCCGCCCACCTTGCCATGGCGGCAACTGCCCGCGTCGGTCTGTAGCAGTCGTAGACCTTCAGGGCGAGGTTATGCGGCGCGAGGTCGGCCTGCACGCGCTGGAGCGCGAGCGCAGCCGGGCGCTGCAGGATGCACTCGCCGCGCTCGTAGCCGGGCAGGGGATGGCCGGTGAAATTGTCCTTGCCGGCATAACGCATGTCCTGCCGGATCGATGGATCGACGCTGCGTAGCGTCACAAAGCTGGGCGGCAGACTCTGCGTCCATGCGGGCGCAGACGCGAAGATAAAAAGTGCCGCTACGAAACTTGCGCGGACGCCGCCGCTCACCGCAACGCCTGTTCCAGATCGGCAATGATGTCGCCGATGTCCTCCAGTCCGACCGACAGGCGCACGACGTCGGGTCCCGCGCCCGCCTGAACCTTCTGCGCGTCGGACAATTGCTTGTGTGTGGTCGAAGCGGGATGAATGATCAGCGAGCGGGTGTCGCCGATATTGGCGAGGTGCGAGAATAGCTTCACATTCGAGACAAGATTGACCCCCGCGTCGTAGCCGCCTTTCAGGCCGAAGGTAAAAACCGCGCCGGCGCCTTTCGGCGAATATTTTCTCGCGAGCTGATAATATTTGTCCGTTTCGAGTCCCGGATAGCTGACCCAGCTCACTTCCGGCCGCTGCGAGAGCCACTGCGCGACCTTGAGCGTGTTGTCGCAATGCCGCTGCATGCGCAAAGGCAGCGTCTCGATGCCCGTAAGGATGAGGAAGGCGTTGAACGGCGATAGCGCCGGTCCGAGATCGCGTAAGCCGAGGACGCGGCACGCAATCGCGAATGCGAAATTACCGAACGTCTCGTGCAGCACGATGCCGGAATATTCCGGCCGCGGCTCGCACAACATCGGGTACTTCTTGTCGCGCGACCAGTTGAACGTGCCGCCGTCGACGATCATGCCGCCGATCGAATTGCCGTGACCGCCCAAAAATTTTGTGAGCGAATGCACGATGATGTCGGCGCCGTAATCGATGGGCTTGCACAGGTATGGCGTCGCGAGCGTATTGTCGACGATCAGTGGCACGTTCGCCTTGCGCGCGATATTCGCGACCGCTTCGACGTCGGTGATGATCCCGCCGGGATTGGCGATCGATTCGATGAATATCGCCTTCGTCTTCTGCGTGACCGCACGCTCGAAGCTGGAGATGTCATCCGGATCGGCCCAGACCACGTTCCAGCCGAAATTCTTATACGAGTGATTGAACTGGTTGATCGAGCCGCCGTAAAGCTTCTTCGAGGCGATGAATTCGTCGCCCGGCGTCATCAGCGCGTGCATGACGACGACTTGCGCAGCATGCCCAGAAGCGATCGCAAGGCCAGCGGTGCCGCCTTCGAGCGCAGCAACGCGCTCTTCCAGCACGGCGCAGGTCGGATTGCCGATGCGCGTGTAGATGTTGCCGAAGGTCTGCAGGCCGAATAGCGAAGCGGCATGGTCGACGTCGTCGAACACGAACGACGTCGTTTGGTAGATCGGCGTCGCGCGCGCGCCTGTCGTCGGATCAGGCTTCGCACCGGCATGGATCGCCAGCGTGCTGAACCCCGGTGTGCGTTCGCCTTCCGCCATCTCATCCTCCTGTCGTAAAAAGTGGGCGATTAAACGTGCGTCGAGGGCGGCGCGTCAAGCTACGCAGCGTCCCTTACAGGGCGGGTGGTTTCGGTGATTGACCGGCGAGACGCAATCGTCGCGGCCCAGTGCTAGTCTCCGTGATCTAGGCGCAATTTTTGCACGCCTTTGCCCAGGCCCTGCGCGCGTTTCGAAGACAGCGTACGCGAATTGATGCCGAACCAGGAAATTTCGCTCGACAGGCGTCCATATTCGATCTTCGGACAGCGGTTCATCACCACCTTCAGCCCCGCGTCTTCCGCGAGCTCGGTCGCCTTGTCGTTGCGTACTGTCAACTGCATCCAAATGACGGCGGGCCTGCGCGAGAGCTTGAGTGCTTCGTGAACAATCGGCAGCACGTGTTCGGAGCCGCGGAAGATGTCGACCATGTCGATCGGCTCGGGTATGTCCGACAGACAGGCGTATACCTTTTGACCCAGCACTTCTTTGCCGACGTGGCCCGGATTGATCGGGATGACACGGTACCCGCGCTCGAGCAGGTATTTGAAAACGAAATAGCTTGGGCGATTCTCCTTCGGCGAGAAGCCGACCATCGCGATCGTTTGCACCGTGTTGAGAATGCCGCGAATATAATTGTCGGGATAAATGTCGTGATTCATCGCGTCTGTTGCGCCAACGCGACGCGCAGTTTCTGGTTTTCCGCTTCGAGCTCTGCGATGGGTGCGCGCACCGCGGTGAAGAACTCCTCGAGATGCTCTTCGGTATAACGCGCGACGATGTGCGACGAGCAGTTCACGTCCCACGCGTTGATGGTGTACAGAATCGCGCGCTCGGGTCGGGCCTTGTAGCCCTCGTCGAACAGTTTGGCGACCAGGGCGGAATCGTCCTCGATCACGCGCGCGCGTCCCCACAGGTTGATGTGCTGCTTGCGCTGGGATCGAGCAGAACGAGAAAAGTGCGGTCGTTCTCGGACAGGTTCGCCAGCGTGATGTGTTGCCGGTTGCCGCGGTATTCGGCAAAGCCGAGCGTCTTCTCGTCGACGACCTTGATGAAGCTCTTCGGCCCGCCGCGATGCTGGATGTAGGGCGCGCCGTCGGCGGTCGCGGTCGCAATATAGGCCGTGTCCTGCTCGGTGACGAAGTTCGCGAGCTCGGGCGTGATTGTGTCGGGGAAACCTTCCGCGTCGCGGGCGGCGTAAGCCTTGGCCGAACCGCGCTCGGCCTGCGCTTTCTGCACGGCCGAAGTGAAAACGCGGGACGCGTTGGTCATGGCGTCAACGGTCTTCCCAGGTGGGAATCCGTTTCTCGATGAAGGCACAGATCCCTTCCTCGGCGTCACGCGCCATCATGTTCTCGGTCATCACTTCCGAGGCATAGGCGTAGGCATCCGCCAGCGGCAGCTCGAGTTGCCGGTAGAACGCCTGCTTGCCGATCTTCTGCACATAGGCCGATTTCGAAGCGACCTTTTGCGCCAGCGCGAGCGCTGCGGCGCGCTCCTCGCCGGACGCGACCACGCGATTGACGAGTCCGATCTCGGCGGCGCGCTTGGCCTCGACCATGTCGCCCGTGAGCAGCATCTCTATCGTGAGCTTGCGCGGGACGTTGCGCGAGATCGCGATCATTGGAGTCGAACAGAACAGGCCGATGTCGACGCCTGGGGTCGCGAACTTCGCCTCTTCCGAGGCGACGGCAAGATCGCAACTGGCGACAAGCTGGCAGCCGGCCGCACTGGCAACGCCTTGCACGCAAGCGATAACGGGCTGCGGCAATTGCACGATCTGCTGCATCATCGCGCTGGAGGTCGTCATGATGTGCTTGAAGTAAGCGCGGCCGCCGTCCGGATCGGTGCGGCGAGACGTCAATTCCTTCAAATCGTGTCCGGCGCAGAAGGCGGGGCCGTTCGCGGCGACGATGACGGCGCGGACGCTTTCGTCGTTGGCAATGTCGGACAGCGCGCACGCGAGCGCCTTCAGCAGTGCTTCCGACAGACTGTTGCGCGCGGTTGGCCGGTTCAGGGTCAGGACGACAATTTCGCCCTCGCGCTCGCGCAATAACACGGGAATGTCGACCGGCTTGTTCATTGGATTTCTCGCTATGGGGCACAACATAGACGCCCGTCACCCGCGCGCAAGGTGGCGGCGGGAACGGTGGTGCCGCCACGGACGTTCGCTCCCGCAAGGAGCCGCATCATGGCCAAGCGACGCCACAAGAAAAGCTCGGTTTGCCGCACGCGTCGATGGTCGCGGCTGGTCACCGAGACGAGCGATGCGCTTACTCTGGACGAGGGCGTCTTCAAGAAAAGCACTGCACGCGCGATTGCGTCCTCGCTCAAGCGTTCGGCGGACCGCAGCCGCCGCCGCAAGAGCGATCCATACCGGTCGGCGATGTCGATGCTCACCTTTTATATCAACCGCGCCGGCAAGGGCCTGCCGAAGACTCGCAAGGCCAAACTGGAGAAGGCCAAGGATGAGTTGCGGGTTCTCTATGGCCGTGCGCGCAAGGGCTGAGCCGTTGACCTCGCCGCCGGCCCGGCTATGACGGGGAGAGGACCGCAGGCGGCGAGGGGGGATGCCATGCGCGCGCCGGCGATGACCGCGCAAGAGATCGAAGACCTGCTGCTGCGGGAATTCCCCCAGGCCTTTTACGAAGGCTGCGGCCTGCACCTGGAGCGGGTCGAATATGGACAGATCCGCGTTCGACGCGAATTCCATGAGGATCATCTGCGACCGGGCGGCACCATCTCCGGTCCGACAATGATGGAACTTGCCGATTTCGCCATGTACGTCGCGGTATTCTCTGCAATCGGACCGCAGGCGCTGGCCGTCACCACCAACCTCAGCATCAACTTTCTTCGCAAGCCGGCGCAGGCCGACATCCTCGCTGACGCGAAATTGCTCAAGGTTGGCAAGCGGTTAGTCGTCGGCGAGGTGACGATTTTCTCGGCTGGGCTGGAGGATCCGATCGCGCATGTCACGGCAACCTATTCCGTTCCTGACAAAGCCAATTAGCTACTGGTGCGAAAATACCATTCTTCTAAGTCATTGAACTAACGATAATTTATTTCGGCATATCGCATTGACCGCGCGAGGGGCATTGGCTAGATACCGCGCTACTGAGGGCGCCGCTGGGCGCCCGCCGCTTTTCGGGAATCCGCCATGAAAACCTATTCGGCCAAAGCCGCCGACATCGAGAAGAAATGGGTGACGATCGACGCCACCGGGCTCGTTGTCGGCCGGCTCGCCTCCATCGTCGCGCTACATCTGCGCGGCAAGCACAAGCCGACCTATACGCCTCACGTCGATGACGGCGATAACGTCATTGTCGTGAATGCCGCGAGAGCAGTCTTCACCGGCCGCAAGCGCGAGAAGAAGGTCTACTACCACCACACCGGCTTCATCGGCGGCATCAAGGAACGCACGGCGAAGTCGATCTTCGAGGGCAAATTCCCTGAGCGCATCGTCGAGAAGGCGGTTGAGCGCATGCTGCCGCGCGGCCCGCTCGGCCGCGTGCAGCTTGGCAATCTCCGGGTCTATCCGGGCGCCGAGCATCCGCATGAGGCGCAGAAACCCGAGAAACTCGATGTCGCCGCCATGAACCGCAAGAACGTGAGGAGTGCCTGATCGTGGCCGAGACCGTACAGTCCCTGGAAGGCCTCGCGAGCCTGAAGCCGGCCGCGCCAGAGGCCCCCAAGCACGAGAAGAGAGTTGATGCGCAGGGCCGCGCCTATGCGACCGGCAAGCGCAAAAACGCGGTCGCCCGCGTGTGGATCAAGCCGGGCTCCGGCAAGATCGAAGTGAACACCAGGTCGATCGAGGTGTTCTTTGCCCGTCCGGTGCTTCGCATGCTGATCCAGCAGCCCCTCGTCGCGGCGGGGCGCAACGGGCAGTATGACATCGTCTGCACAGTGTCGGGCGGTGGTTTGTCGGGACAGGCCGGCGCTGTGCGGCATGGTCTTGCCAAGGCGTTGACCTATTTCGAGCCGGAGCTGCGCGGCGCGCTCAAGCGCGGCGGCTTCCTCACCCGCGACCCGCGCGTCGTTGAGCGCAAGAAGTACGGCCGCGCCAAGGCCCGCCGGTCCTTCCAGTTCTCGAAGCGCTGATCGCGTTTCCATCTGCCAATTCGAAGGGCGCTCCCCGGGGGCGCCCTTTTGTTGCGCGCCGTATTCGTCTCAAATTCGATGCATGCTTTTATCGAAGCATACGAATTCAAAGAACGGTTCGGATAAGTCTTGGCTCTAGCTGTCTCCCCGACAGCCAGTACGCATGCAGAGCCAGGTCGCGCCGACGTTTCTCGACCTTTCGACGCTCGCCTTTGTCGCGGTCGGGCTCGCGGACTTGCTCGGGCTTTTCTTCGTGCTCTGCTGGCTGCAAGAGCGGGCAGTGCGTGCCCTGGCATGGTGCGGTTCGGCCTACTTCATCGGCGCGTTTTCGCTCACGCTGTGGCTCACCCCCGTCTCGCAACAACTTCCTTCGGAAATTCCCGAAGCGCTGGCGCTGCTTGCCTGCGGTGTCGTCTGGAGCGGCATTCGCCTGTTTCACACGCGCCGCATTCATCCAATTTCAGCCTTCGCGGGCGTGGCGCTGTGGCCTCTGCTGTGCCAGATTCCTGTGTTTGCCCCGGGTACGAAGCTTCGGCTTGCGACCGGCGCTGTGGTCGTTGCAACTTATACATTCGCGATCGCATGCGAGTTCTGGCGCGAGCGCCGCAAATCGCTGATCTCCCGCCGCGCTGGCGTGCTCGTGCCGATGCTGCATGCGGCGGTGTTCTTGTCGGCGCCGCTGATGCAATTGCTCCTACCGGCCCATGCAGGATCGGTCTGGCTGACGCTCTTCATCATCCAGATCATGATCTATTCGGTCGGCGTCGCGTTTCTGGTCCTCCTATCCATCAAGGATCAGCGCGTCGATATGTATCGGCACGCCGCAAACACGGATTCTCTAACCGGCGTGATGAACCGCCGCGCCTTCTCCGAACATGCACTCGCGCTTGCCGCGCAACGTTCGCTGCGCGGCAAGTCCGTGACGGTGATGATGTTCGATCTCGACCACTTCAAGTCGATCAACGATCGGTTTGGCCACGCGGTGGGCGACGCGGTCCTGAAGGTGTTCGCGCAGATGCTGCGCAACAGCATGCGTGCCAACGACATCGTCGCCCGGCTCGGCGGCGAGGAGTTTGCCGCCATCGTGCCCGGCGATCTCTCCGTTGCGACGCTGATCGGCGAGCGCGTGCGCGCGGCCTTCCAAACCGCTGGCGCCGTAGTCGAAGGTCACGCAATCGGCGGCACGATCAGCATCGGTGCGGCGAGCACGATGGTTCCGGTCACGAATCTCGACGCGCTCGTCGAGCGTGCCGACCGAGCTCTCTACCGGGCGAAACGCGAAGGCCGCAACCGGGTCTGCGTAGCGGAACCGGTCGCGACCGCCGAAATAGTGTCTCTCGTGCCCAAGCGCACGCAAGCGGCGGCTTAACGCGAAGTCACAAATAAAAAAGGGCGCCCGGTGAGGGCGCCCTGGAGTTAGCACCGCGATCCAAGCGGTGCCCGGGAGGAATTTCGTTAGGCCGAGTAGTACATGTCGAACTCGACCGGATGTGGCGTGTGCTCGAAGCGGATGACTTCCGTCATCTTTAGCTCGATGTAGCTGTCGATGAAGTCGTCATCGAACACGCCGCCTGCCTTGAGGAATTCGCGGTCGCGGTTGAGGCAATCCAACGCTTCGCGCAGCGAGCCGCATACCGTCGGGATCTCACGCAACTCGGCCGGCGGCAGGTCATAGAGGTCCTTGTCTATCGCCGGGCCCGGGTTGAGCTTGTTCTTGATGCCGTCGAGGCCGGCCATCAGCATCGCGGCGAAGCCGAGATACGGATTGGCGAGCGGGTCGGGGAAGCGTACTTCGACGCGCTTCGCCTTCGGACTTTCCGTGTACGGGATGCGGCAGCAGGCCGAGCGGTTGCGCGCCGAGTAGGCGAGCAGCACCGGAGCCTCGAAGCCCGGCACCAGACGCTTGTAGGAGTTGGTGGTCGGGTTGGTGAAGGCATTGATCGACTTCGCGTGCTTGATGATGCCGCCGATATAGTGGAGGCACATGTCCGAGAGCCCGGCATACTTGTCGCCGGCGAACATCGGCTTGCCTTCCTTCCAGATCGACTGGTGGCAGTGCATACCCGAGCCGTTGTCACCATAGACCGGCTTCGGCATGAAGGTGGCCGTCTTGCCGTAGATCTGCGCGACCTGATGGATGCAGTACTTATAAATCTGCATCTGGTCGGCCATGTAAGTCATCGGCGAGAATTTGAGACCGAGCTCGTGCTGCGCCGATGCCACTTCGTGGTGGTGCTTCTCAACTTTGGCGCCCATCTTGGCCATGGCCGAGAGCATCTCGCTGCGCATGTCCTGCGCCGAGTCCTGCGGCGGGACCGGGAAGTAGCCCTTCTTGACGCCGATGCGGTGGCCGAGATTGCCGCCTTCGTAGTCGGTGTCGCTGTTGGTCGGCAGCTCGATCGAGTCGAGCTTGAAGCCGGTGTTGTAGGGATCCGCCTTGTAGCGCACGTCGTCGAACACGAAGAACTCGGCTTCGGGGCCGAAATAGATCGTGTCGCCGAGGCCCATCGAGCGGACCAGCGCTTCCGCCTTCTTCGCCATGCCGCGCGGATCGCGGCTGTAGGGCTCGCCCGTGGTCGGCTCGAGCACATCGCATACCAGCACGAGTGTGGTTTCGGCGAAGAAAGGATCGATACAGGCGGTCGCCGGGTCGGGCATCAGGTTCATGTCGGACTCGTGGATCGCCTTCCAGCCGGCGATCGAGGAGCCGTCAAACATCTGGCCTTCCGCGAAGGTGTCCTCTTCGATCATGCTCACGTCGAAAGTGACGTGCTGCCACTTGCCGCGCGGATCTGTGAACCGGAAATCGACGTATTTGACGTCGTTATCCTTGATCATCTTCATTACTTCTTTAGCTGTCGTCATCGACTGCATTCCCCCTTCTTGAAAAACACCGCAAAGCGTCCTCGCTCGCGGCCACTAGATGGCATCAAGTCCGGATTCGCCTGTCCTAATCCGAATGGCTTCTTCGATCGTCGAGACGAAGATTTTCCCGTCTCCGATCCGGCCAGTCTGAGCGGCGCGCCGGATCGCATCGATCGCTTTTTCCACCATGTCGTCGCCAACCACGACCTCGATCTTCACCTTGGGGAGAAAATCGACCACGTACTCGGCACCGCGGTAGAGCTCGGTATGTCCCTTCTGTCGACCGAAGCCCTTGGCTTCGGTCACGGTAATCCCTTGCAAGCCGACTTCTTGCAGAGCTTCCTTCACCTCGTCCAGCTTGAATGGCTTGATAATGGCTTCGATTTTTTTCATCGGTGCGTTTATCCCCCGTGGCTTGCCGCGCGGCAGACGAGGCGAACCGCCTAATCGTTAGCACGTCTCATGCCAAATGCAGGTCAGTGCGTTTTCCTTGCTGCGTCAGCGATTTGTCGCCGAAACCTGCATGTCGGTATCGCTGTGCTCAGGCGCTTTTGCTCAAAATGAAGGCCGAGTGGCTACAAAGCAGACGGAGGGCTGGCGAAAATTGCGCCAGGAGCATGTTTGGCGATCGAATTGCACAGGACTAGGGTTCCCGCATGCTCGAACTGCTCACTAGCGAGGAAATGGGGGAAGCGGACCGCCTCACGATTGCTGGCGGTATTCCGGGAATGACGCTGATGCAGGCGGCCGGGAGGGCGGTCGCCGATACCGTCTCTGCGCGCCTGCACGGGCGGCCTGTACTGGTGGTGGCCGGGCCCGGGAACAATGGCGGGGACGGCTTTGTCGCAGCGCGCATTTTGCGCGAGCGTGGGCATGATGTTCGGCTCCTGCTCGTAGGGGATCGCGCGAAGCTGAAAGGAGACGCGGCTCATGCGGCTGGGTCGTGGGGCGATGCGATCGAGCCCGCTTCGCCTGAAAAAGTGTCCGGGCCGGCGCTGATCATCGATGCTCTATTTGGTGCCGGTCTCGATCGCGAGGTGAGCGGGCTCCCACGCGCGATGATCGAGGCGATGAGTGCCGTGGCTGGACCGGTCATCGCGGTCGACCTCCCGAGTGGGATCAACGGGACGACCGGCGCGGTCATGGGCGAGGCGGTTCGTGCCGTGCATACCGTCACCTTCTTCCGCAGCAAGCCGGGGCATCTGCTTCTGCCGGGGCGCCTGTATTGCGGAACCGTTGAGGTGGCCGACATCGGAATCGTGGCTACGGTGCTGGATCGCGTGCGTCCATCGATCTTTCGCAACGAGCCGCCGCTCTGGGTCAGCAGCTTTCCTGTTCCGAAGGTGGACGGACACAAATATGGCCGCGGCCATGCCGTCGTCGTGTGCGGCGGTGCGTCGACGACCGGGGCGGCGCGCCTGGCTGCACGCGGGGCGCTGCGGGCCGGGGCAGGCTTGGCGACGATCGCCAGCCCGCGCGAGGCGCTGGCGATCAATGCGGCGGCAAACCTCGCGATTATGGTCCGGCCGGTGGACGGCGAAGCAGAACTGGCCGAGTTTCTTGCCGATACCCGCCGCAACGCGGTCGTGCTCGGGCCGGGAGGTGGCGTGGGCGAGGCCGCCCGCTCTCAGGTGTTGACTGCGCTCGACAGCGAGGCCGCCGTCGTCCTCGATGCCGATGCGATCACGAGCTTTGCCAATGAGCCGGGAACGTTATTTACGGCCATCGGGAAGCGGAGCGGACGCGCCGTAATCCTAACCCCGCACGCGGGTGAATTCTCCCGTCTATTCAAGCAGATTTCAGGTGATCCTAAAGTTCGCTCGAAACTCGAGCAGGCGCGCCGGGCGGCTAGCCTGAGCGGCGCTATTGTGCTGCTCAAAGGTGCCGATACGGTCGTCGCCGCGCCTGACGGCCGGGCCTGCATCGCCGCGAACGCGCCTCGCTACCTTGCCACCGCCGGGGCCGGCGATGTGCTCGCGGGGATGATTGCGGGCCTTCTCGCGCAGCATATGCCGGCCTTCGAGGCAGCCAGCGCGGCTGTGTGGCTGCATGGCGAGGCTGCGCGGGTGTCCGGCCCCGGGTTGATCGCGGGGGACTTGCCGGAGGCGCTTCCGGCCGTTTACCGGCGCCTTTACGCCTCGCTTGGCCATTGAGCATACAGCGGCGCGTTCCCATTTTAATGCTGTACCGTTCAGCGCCCATGCTATAAGCCGCGCCGCCCGGTTGGAGGGTTTTCGAATCTTGCTTCGCCGGGCGCGGGCGCGTTAAGTCGCGCCAGATTGCGACGCGGGGTGTCAGGCCCGGCGACGGCCCTTTGCGGGCGTGGCGGAATTGGTAGACGCGCTGGATTTAGGTTCCAGTGGCGAAAGTCGTGGGGGTTCGAGTCCCTCCGCCCGCACCAGCCGAGGGCGACCTCACATCTTCACTGCCGTGTCGGGCTCGAAAGGCAGCCGACGTGGCGCGAGTGCTAGCGAAAGAAAAGTGGCAACGATGCAAGTGACCGAGACTTTGTCCGAAGGTTTGAAGCGTGAATACAAGGTGGTCGTCCCGGCTGCCGAACTCGACGCGAAAGTGAATGAGCGGCTGGACGAGCTGAAGTCCCGCGTTCGCATCAACGGCTTCCGTCCGGGCAAGGTGCCGGTCGCGCATCTCAAGCGCATGTATGGCCGCGCGACGATGGCCGAGGTCATCGAGACGACCGTCCGCGACACCAACAACAAGATCGTCAGCGAGCACGGTTACAAACTTGCGGCCGATCCGAAGGTGACGCTGCCCGAGGACAAGGAAGCCGTCGAGCAGCTCATCGAGGGCAAGACCGATCTCAATTACACGATGGCTCTCGAGATTGTGCCGCCGATCAAGCTGGGCAATTTCAAGGAACTGAAGCTCGAAAAGCCGGTGGCGGACATCAGCGACGAGGAAGTCGAGCAGGCGCTCACGCGCATCGCCGATCAGAACAAGCCGTACACGCCGAAGGGCGAGGGCGAGAAGGCGGCGGATGGCGACCGTCTCGTAATTTCTTACGAGGGCCGCATCAACGGCGAGGGGTTCGAAGGCGGTAAGGGCGACGACTCTCCCATCCTGCTCGGCTCGAAGACCTTCATTCCGGGGTTCGAGGAGCAACTCGTCGGCATCGGCGCCGGCGAGACGCGCGCCATCAAGGTGACCTTCCCGGCGCACTATCAGGCGGAGCATCTGGCCGGCAAAGATGCGGAGTTCACCGTCACCGCGAAATCAATCGAGGTGCCTGGCAGCGTCACGGTGAACGACGAGTTCGCCAAATCGCTCGGAATGGAGTCGCTTGATAAGCTGCGCGAAGCGGTACGCGGCACAATCGCGCGCGACCACACCGGAATGACGCGGCAGAAGGTCAAGCGCGCGCTGCTCGATCAGCTCGACAAGATGCATAAATTCGAGCCGCCGCCGTCGCTGGCCGAGGAGGAGTTCGACCGCGTCTGGAAATCGGTGCAGCAGGAACTCGAAAACGAGCGCAAGACATTCGAGGACGAGGGCACGACCGAGGAGAAGGCGAAGGCGGAGTACCGCGCCATTGCTGAGCGGCGCGTGCGGCTCGGCCTGGTGCTGGCCGAGATCGGCGAGAAGAACAACATCAGCGTCACCGACGAGGAGCTTAACCGCGCGGTGATGGACCGGGTGCGCCAATTCCCGGGCCAGGAGCAGCGGGTCTACGAATACTTCCGCCAGAACGCCCAGGCCGTCGCGGCTCTGCGCGCGCCGATCTTCGAGGAGAAGGTCGTCGACTTCCTGCTCGAGCTTGCGGACGTCACCGAGAAAAAGGTGTCGCGCGAGGAGCTCTTTAAGGAAGACGACTCCCTGCCGGCCTAAAAAAGGGCGTCTTGCGCAGGCGTCGCGCCGCAAATAGATCAGCCGGGTTTAGGGGCAGAATCAACGAAGCCGCCCCGCGTCCCGCCAAGGAGCCGATATGAGAGACCCCGTCGATACCTATATGAACTATCTCGTGCCCATGGTGGTCGAGCAGACCAACCGTGGCGAGCGCTCCTACGACATTTATTCGCGTCTCCTGAAGGAGCGCATCATCTTCATCACGGGTCCGATCGAGGACACGATGTCGACCCTCGTGGTCGCGCAACTCCTCTTTCTGGAAGCGGAAAATCCGAAAAAAGAAATCTCGATGTACATCAACTCGCCGGGCGGCGTGGTGACTTCGGGCATGGCGATCTACGACACGATGCAGTTCGTGCGGCCGGAAGTGGCGACGCTCTGCATCGGTCAAGCGGCGTCAATGGGCTCGCTGCTGCTCACTGCCGGCGCCAAGGATCAGCGTTTCGCGCTGCCGAACGCGCGCATCATGGTGCATCAGCCGTCTGGCGGCTTCCAAGGTCAGGCGACCGACATCATGCTCCATGCTCAGGAAATCCTGGCCATGAAGAAGCGGCTGAACGAGATCTATGTGAAGCACACCGGACAGTCGTTGAAGAAGATCGAGGACGCGCTGGAGCGCGACTACTTCCTCACCGCCGAGGCGGCGCGCGATTTCGGGCTGGTCGACAAGGTGATCGACAAGCGTCTGGAGGAACTGGCGCCGAAACAGGGGTTAGTCTGAGGGGGTTACCGCCTCTTGCGCAGGTCCAATGCGCTCGGCAGACTTGGTGGGTCGGAGCGGGGGGTGCCCCGGTCCGGCCTTCTTCGTAGGTTTTCAGTGCTGCATTATCGTTAATCGGTTCTTGATTAGCACGTGGTTAGCATGCTTCGCTTAAGCTGCGGAGGAGAGTTTGGGTCGCGCGCCTCCCGTTCGTAGGCCGCCGTGCCGGTCAGTCCCGGCGCGAAACTTGCTTCGTTCTTCGTGCGTCAGTCGGAATGCCGGCCGTACGACGGAAGAGGCGACGGAGAATTGAATGAGCAAAGTCGGCGGCAGCGATTCCAAGAACACTCTCTACTGCTCGTTCTGCGGCAAGAGCCAGCATGAAGTCCGCAAGCTCATTGCGGGGCCGACGGTTTTCATTTGCGATGAGTGTGTTGAACTGTGCATGGACATCATCCGTGAGGAGAACAAGTCCTCGCTGGTGAAGTCGCGTGACGGCATCCCGACCCCGAAGGAAATCCGCAAGGTTCTCGACGACTACGTCATCGGCCAGGACCATGCGAAGAAGGTGCTCTCGGTCGCGGTCCACAATCACTACAAGCGGCTCAATCACCAGGCCAAGCACAACGACGTCGAGCTTGCGAAGTCGAACATCCTGCTGATCGGGCCCACCGGCTCGGGCAAGACGCTGCTCGCGCAGACGCTCGCGCGCATCCTCGATGTGCCGTTCACGATGGCGGATGCGACGACGCTGACCGAAGCAGGCTACGTCGGCGAAGACGTCGAGAACATCATTTTGAAGTTGTTGCAGGCGGCCGATTACAACGTCGAGCGCGCGCAGCGCGGCATCGTCTACATTGACGAGATCGACAAGATCTCGCGCAAGTCCGACAACCCGTCGATCACGCGCGACGTGTCGGGCGAGGGTGTGCAGCAGGCGCTGTTGAAGATCATGGAAGGCACCATCGCGTCGGTGCCTCCGCAGGGCGGCCGCAAGCATCCGCAGCAGGAATTTCTGCAGGTCGACACGACGAACATCCTGTTCGTCTGCGGCGGCGCGTTCGCCGGCCTCGACAAGATCATCTCGGCACGTGGCCGTTCGACGTCGATCGGCTTCGGCGCCAAGGTGCTGGCGCCGGAAGATCGCAAGCAGGGTGAAATCTTCCGCGACGTGGAGCCGGAAGACTTGCTCAAGTACGGCCTGATCCCTGAGTTCGTCGGCCGTTTGCCAGTGGTCGCGACGCTTGAGGATCTCGACGAAGCTTCGCTCAAGAAGATCCTGGTCGAGCCGAAGAACGCGCTGGTGAAGCAGTATCAGCGGCTGTTCGAGATGGAGTCGATCGATCTGACGCTCGCCGAAGAAGCGCTCGGCGCCATTGCTCGCAAGGCGATCGAGCGTAAGACCGGCGCGCGCGGGTTGCGCTCCATCATGGAAGGCATCCTGCTCGACACCATGTTCGACCTTCCTAGCCTCGAAGGCGTCGAGGAAGTGGTGATCTCGAAAGAGGTTGTCGAAGGAACTGCGCGCCCACTCTACATCTACGCCGACCGCAGCGACCGGACGGCCGAGGGCAGCGCCAGCGCTTGACGATGGTAACCCGTGCCGGGTTCGCCTGAGCAGGCGGGCCCGTCCGTTCCCCCGAAGGTATGGGGAACGGAGGAAGCGTGCGCGTTTTAACTGGAAAACCGGGTGTTACTTGCGGACGCCTCTGGGCCGACATACGTCTAGTGTCCGATAATGGTTCGCGTACGAATCGTAGTTTCCGAGCGGGTAAGGGGACTCTGCATCGAGCGCCGAGCCGGCGCCTCCTTACCCACCCTGATCGGCACTGTCCGGCGGAGCCGCGCAAAGCGGGCCGAGGGACAGGGGCACAACAGCAAGGACTATCTCAATGACCGCAAAGCCACGACCTCCGCTGCAGCCCGGCGAGACCCGGGCCTATCCCGTTCTGCCGCTGCGCGACATCGTGGTCTTTCCGCACATGATCGTGCCGCTGTTCGTCGGCCGCGAGAAATCGATCAAGGCGCTGGAAGAGGTGATGCGCTCGGACACGTTCATCCTGCTGGCGACGCAGAAGAACGCCTCCGACGACGATCCGGCGACCGATGCGATCTTTGACGTCGGCACGCTGGCGAGCGTGCTGCAGCTGCTGAAGCTGCCCGATGGAACGGTGAAGGTGCTGGTCGAAGGCGCGAGCCGCGCGCGCGTCCGCAAATACAGCGACCGCAACGACTACTATGAGGCCGAAGCGACGGTGATCGCCGATGATGTCGGCGACCGCGTCGAGGCGGAAGCCATGGCGCGCTCGGTCGTCACCGAGTTCGAGAACTACGTGAAGCTGAACAAGAAGGTCTCGCCTGAAGTCGTCGGGGTCATTCAGCAGATCGAGGACTATGCGAAGCTCGCCGATACGGTCGCCTCGCATCTCGCCGTGAAGATTCCGGACAAGCAGGACATCCTGGAGACCCCGTCCATCACCCAGCGCCTGGAGAAGGTGCTGGGCCTGATGGAGAGCGAAATCTCCGTGTTGCAGGTGGAAAAGCGCATCCGCACCCGCGTCAAGCGGCAGATGGAGAAGACGCAGCGCGAGTACTACCTCAACGAGCAGATGAAGGCGATCCAGAAGGAACTCGGCGACGAGGAAGGCAAGGACGAGCTGCAGGAGCTGGAAGACAAGATCAAAAAGACCAAGCTCTCGAAGGAAGCCCGCGAGAAGGCGCAGCACGAATTGAAGAAGCTGCGCCAGATGTCGCCGATGTCGGCGGAAGCCACCGTTGTGCGCAATTATCTCGACTGGCTGCTGTCGATACCGTGGAATAAGAAGAGCAAGGTCAAGAAGGACCTCAACCTCGCGCAGGAGGTGCTCGACGCCGATCACTATGGCCTGGAGAAGGTCAAGGAGCGCATCGTCGAGTATCTCGCCGTGCAGCAGCGCGCGAACAAGCTGACCGGCCCGATTCTCTGCCTCGTCGGTCCGCCCGGCGTCGGCAAGACCTCGCTCGGCAAGTCGATAGCCAAGGCGACCGGCCGCGAATTCGTGCGCGTGTCGCTCGGCGGCGTGCGTGACGAGGCGGAGATCCGCGGTCACCGGCGCACCTATATCGGCTCGATGCCTGGCAAGATCATCCAGTCGATGCGGAAGGCGAAGTCATCCAATCCGCTCTTCCTGCTCGACGAAGTCGACAAGATGGGCTCGGACTTCCGCGGCGATCCGTCGTCGGCACTCTTGGAAGTGCTCGATCCGGAGCAGAATTCGACGTTCAATGACCACTATCTCGAGGTCGATTACGATCTGTCGAGCGTGATGTTCATCACCACGGCGAACACGCTCAACATTCCGCCGCCGCTGATGGACCGCATGGAAATCATCCGCATCGCCGGCTACACCGAGGACGAGAAGGTCGAAATCGCCCGCAAGCACCTGATTCCGGCCGCCGTCGCGAAGCACGGCCTCGATGCCAAGGAATGGTCGATCGATAACGAAGCGCTGCTCACGATGATCCGTCGTTACACGCGCGAGGCGGGCGTTCGCAATCTCGAGCGTGAGCTCTCGACCCTGATCCGCAAGGCGGTGAAGGAACTGATGACCTCGAAGAAGAAGTCGATCGCGGTTACCGAGGCGACGCTCGAGGATTATCTCGGCGTGCCGAAGTATCGCTACGGCGAGATGGAGGCGGAGGATCTGGTCGGCGTGGTTACGGGTCTGGCGTGGACCGATGTGGGCGGCGAGCTGCTCACCATCGAAGCTACGTCGATGCCAGGCAGGGGCAAGATGACCGTCACCGGCAATCTGCGTGACGTGATGAAGGAGTCGATCTCGGCGGCGGCATCCTACGTGCGCTCGCGCGCGGTTGCCTTCGGCATCGAGCCGCCGCTGTTCGACAAGCGCGACATCCACGTGCACGTGCCGGAAGGCGCGACGCCGAAGGATGGGCCGTCGGCGGGCGTCGCGATGGTCAGCGCCATCGTCTCGGTCATGACCGGCATTCCGGTTCGCCGCGACGTCGCCATGACCGGCGAGATCACGCTGCGCGGCCGCGTCCTGCCGATCGGCGGCTTGAAGGAGAAGCTCTTGGCCGCCGCGCGCGGCGGCATCAAGACCGTCCTCATCCCGGAGGAAAACGCCAAGGATCTCACCGAGATCTCCGAGACGATCAAAAAGAACCTCGAAATCGTGCCGGTTAGCCGCATGGACGAGGTGCTCGCTCGCGCGCTGACGCGTAAGCCTGAGCCGATCGTCTGGGACCAGGAGGCGGCCAAGATCGCCGCCGGCGCGGACGGTGGCGACGAGGAGGGCTCCGGCCTCACCGCCCACTGAACTGCGGGACACAAGCACAGACGGAAACGGCGCCTTGCGGCGCCGTTTCCATTTGGATGTTCAGATTTCGATTTTGCCCGGAGCCGATGCGATCTGGTGCATTGGTGGGCGGTGACGGACTCGAACCGCCGACATCCTGCGTGTAAAGCAGGCGCTCTACCAGCTGAGCTAACCGCCCGTGCGCGCTGAATATCGCTCGAAGGGGCTCTCGCGCAAGCTTTGGCGAAGCAAAACAGCACGTGAAGGGGCCCGAAGGCCCCGCCCTGCGGTGCGTGTGGGAGGATCGCCCGAGACGCCTAGATCGCTTCCTTTAGATCCTTGGAGGCGCGGAATGCGACCTTCTTAGAGGCTTTGATCTGGATCTGCTCGCCGGTTGCCGGGTTGCGGCCCATGCGGGCGGCGCGCTTGCGGACCTGCAGAATGCCGAGCCCGCCGATGCGGATGCGCTCGCCCTTTTTCAGGTGCTTGACGATGTTACCGACGAGGTCGCCGAGAACCTCTTCCGCCTGCTTCTTCGACATCTCATGGTTGTCCGCGAGTGCCGCCGCGAGATGCTTGAGCGTGACGGTAACGGGGGACGCTGACTTGGGAGCCGTAGCCATGGGGACCCTCCTTGTTCAGTCCGCGCGTCTGGCGGGACGCCAGACATGCGTCGGAATAGACGATTCGGATGCACTCTGACCATGGAGTTTGTGCCGCAAATAGGGGGTTTTTCGCAAGTCCGCGCAAGGAGAGGCGCGACGCTTGACTTGAGCCAACCCGCCCTATACCTCGATGCGCACGCCCGCGGGGGCGTAGCTCAGTTGGTTAGAGCGCTGCCCTGTCACGGCAGAGGCCGCGGGTTCGAGTCCCGTCG